>Ga0247841_10000064_pt1 | contig 251409 bp, 271 predicted proteins | sample LaCruzMarch2015__2_FD_192410 | JGI IMG/M metagenome (GOLD analysis project Ga0247841, IMG submission 192410) | Freshwater microbial communities from meromictic Lake La Cruz, Castile-La Mancha, Spain - LaCruzMarch2015_18m | ecosystem: Environmental > Aquatic > Freshwater > Lake | place: Spain... | reverse complement strand
CCTTCGATACCAGTTGACAAGCTTAACGATACTACAAAAAATTTCCTCTCAACAATCTCACCAACAAAAGAGTGTTTAGATGCATTCATTGCTTTGTTAAGACGAACATTCATTACACGAGGTGCTCAACTTCGAAAACGAAGAGAAACAGCAGATATTCAACTGAAAAAATTTTATGAAATGCGTCAGGCGCTTATCCAAAAGAACTTAAGTGGTGTATATTCTGATGAAATATTTAAAGAACAGAATAAATTGATTGAGAATCAAATAACTAGTATCCAAGTGACAAAAGATGACGCTTTACTTGCTAAGTATAATCTTGAATCGATTATAAAGTTTATGAAAGAGAAGTTTGAAAATCTTGGTACAACCTACCAAATGTCAAACCTCAGCCAGATACGAGTACTTCTGTGTTCGATTTTTCCCTCAGGACTGGTCTGGAGCTATCCTGGCTTATCGAACACAGAGATTAGCCCCTTATATCAATCTATTCGTGCATTTGAAAGTGAAGGGATCAGACCTTGTGCCGAGAGTCAGAGTCGAACTGACATCTGAAGTTTTTCAGACTCCCGCCGTGACCACCTTGGCTATCTCGGCTTTTCCCACAGTGCTTATTATATACTAAAAACATCTGGATTTGAAATTTATTTTTTTATGATAAATCAATCTATTTTATTTAACTAAATCTTTTACTTAGAAACAGGAAAAATAAATTAAGTATTGGAAAATAATATTTACGGAGTTTGAAATAAGTGGATCAGGATGGAGTCGAACCATCGCCTGTACTTTATAAGAGTACCGTTCTAACCGTTGAACTACAGATCCTTTCCCTCTATTTTATCATTTTTATTTGTGGCTTGCCACGCGAAGTCCCGCTTAGCGGGACGAAGTGTGGACCTAGCCGGAATCGAACCGGCGACTAGTCAATGCGAATGACTCGGTATACCACTTAACTATAGGCCCTGTAAATATTTGTTAATAGTAAGTTAAGTTAACAAATATTTACAGGGTGAACCCTTCATTATTAACTTATCTTATACTAACTTGTTGTGTTTACACTGTAAAGGTTGTTTAATTACCTCTTTTTGGCAACCTTTGCAGTGTCCTCGGGGAGAATTGAACTCCCATCTTAGGTTTCGGAAACCCAAATTCTATCCGTTGAACTACAAGGACATCTTATGTCGAATTATATCAACTTAATTAGCTAGATAGAATAAGAATAAATGTTTCCGAATATCTTAAAATAATATTGTTTAGGTTAATTATATCAATCAAACAAGTATGAAGAGGATTATGTTGGTGAACAAACAAGTTAAAAAGAAACATCAGATTGTTATTTCAAAAGTTTTTTCATATGAAGAATTTTTTCAAAAGCTTCTTTTTCAGCAGGGTAAGTAAGATGTTTTAAAACATCCTCTTCAGAAACAAATTTTGCATCAATCATCTCAAAGTCATGGTTATCGGGATTGCCGGAAATGAATTCCATAAGATAATAATAAACCTTCTTGTTTACAAGATATTCATGAGTGTCTATTTTTCCATGAGATGAATTACTCCATCTATATTTATAGTTTATCTCAATAGGTTTTGAAATTACTATTTTTGCCTTTATTCCGCCCTCTTCCTCAACTTCACGGAGGGCAGCTTCTTCCATTGGTTCATCCTTTTTTATATCTCCGATAAGTCCCTTTGGAAAAACCCAGCTCTTATTAAATGAATGTTGACAGATAAGCCAGACGGTTACTGGTTGTTGGTTGTTAGTTGTTAGTTTTTGAAATACAATACCACCTGCTGAGATTTCATTTTTAATATCCATACATTACAATTATAGCTTATTATATTTTTTTAATTATTTTATGCACAAAAGACATATTTCAACAGTAACACCAAAAGAATCATGGTTAAAACCACCTCTTTCTCAAAATATCAAATCAGGCTTTGTTTTATTACATAAAGGAGAAGAAATGGGTGAACATATAACGGAAAATAAAGAAGAAGTGCTTTATATTATTGAAGGTGAAGCAACGGTTATTATTGAAGGAAATGCTGAATTTGTCGAAGCAGGTTCAATAATATATATTCCGCCCCATATAAAACATAATGTAAAAAATAATTCAGACGAACATCTTAAATATATTTATGTTGTCAGTCATTTTAAGTAGTTTTAGGATTTAGGATTTTTCTTATAATATTGTCCCCCCATCTCATATTCAAATATTGGCTTTCGTATGGGCCCAAAGACAAACTGGTATAAGAGAGCTTTTATCGATTTTGAAAAACTAGTTATTATACCTTCTTTTTCAAATCTTCGTGTTGAGACATATAAAATAGGTGTTGTAAAAACTGCGAATTTAGCTCCTTTTTTATGTGCTCTTTGAATAATGTCAAAGTCCTCACCAAAAAAAATTGTGTCATCAAAGCCGCTCAGTGACTCAAACAGTTTTTTTTTCATTATGATGCAGGGACCATTTGCTGCCGGTTTAATCTTTTGAAATAAAGTCATACTGGCGTTGAGTATTGCCAAAGTGAAGACGCCTTTTATATTATTGGTTCTTGGTCGATTCCAAACAGTGAGTGAATCTAGAATATTGGCGCTAATATGGATTTTTATTTTTTCAATAAAATCTTTTTTAACTTCAACATCTGCATCAAAAAAAATCAGCCAATCACTTTTTGCAAGTGATGCTCCATGATTACGGGCTTGACTCACATTTTTTGTTTTATATTCAATAAATTGAAGATGGGGAATACTGCTTTGTAGTTTTTCAACATTTTCTTTTGTTCGATCTTTTGATCCACTGTCATTTATTATTACTTCAAAATCCAAGTCTGTTTGTTGAGTGAGGCTTTTTAATAGTATTGGGAGATTGATTTCTTCATTAAGAGAGGGAATAATAATAGAAAAAAAAGGTTTTTGAGACATAGTGACAGTATATCATTATCTCTTATCTTTTTAACCGCATATAAATACTTTTTGCCTTTATTCCTTCCGGCCATTCATCCCAATGTCGGTAGAATGAACCCTTTTCTATATCAATAACAAATCCCCATTTTTTATATATATTTATTGTTTTTTTATTATGCGTATAAATATCCAGCACGATGTCTTTTTTTATACAAAACTGTTTTGCTTTTTCAAACAGCATTTTTCCTATTCCTTTACCTTGGTAATCCGATGCAATATAAAATCCTCTCAGTTCACATTCGAGGCCTATATCTTGTAAGGTAATCGAACCTATCATTTTTTCATCGATAAAAGTAAGTAATGTTATTTGAGTATCAGTATTATTAAGATTTATTTTTAAGTAATTCTGTGTATTTTCAGTATTAAAAACATTTACAGAAAAACATTCTCTTGTCAGTCCAATCTTCTTATTTGTATAGGTCTTCTCATAAATCTTTTGGAGAAAGTGTGTGTATTGTTTTAAATCAGAAATTTTTCCTTCACGGACGATTGTGTTCACTTTAATTCAATTATATCATTATTGAAATAAATTTGAGTTTGCGGAAAATGAGGTTCAGACTACATTTTGAACTCAAGTGGTTTGCGGGTTATATTTTTTCGTTTGACTATAAAAAAATACAAAATCGCAGCCGTAAAATTAAGAAAGATAAGCATGATGATCCACAAAACTCTATCGTCAAATTCTCGTTTAATGCAGTCAATAAGCATTAAAAGCCAAAAAATAAATAATAATAGCGATATTGGAATAACAAATATAAAAACTTTTTTCATTAAATCGTAAACATAATCAGCATCTATTTTTTTGTAAAAATCAGTTTCGGTAATAAGCCATTGATCACTTTGTTTTTCAAAAACAAAGTATGTAGACAGTCCACTAATATTCCAACCGACACCTGAAGCGGAAAATCTCGCTTTAACTTTTATTTTATCTTGACCAATCATTTCCATATTATTATCAAGGGGGCTGAAATCAAGTTGATAGGCAATACCCCCCCTTATTTGTTCTTGTATTTTAGATAGTAATGCCGGATTGTTCAAAGACATGAGGGAAGAAATTTTTTGTGTATCGCCCATGTTAATTGCTTGAACCAAACTGTTTAAGTTGTTTGTGATTTGTTCTTTATCAGTCAAAGATAGAGTTGTTTGAGCGGTAATATTTGTCTTGATTAAGAATATGCCTGCAATAAACATTATCACAAATAACATTGAATGAATTTTTTTCATATGATTTATTTAATACTATTTTTAGAAACAACAACTGTTTTTGCCAGTTTGTCGCCAACTCTTTGTTTAGTTTTTGAGGTCCAAATAGAAATAGCTCCTACGAGATACAAAAATGGTAATAAATCTACGATACGGAGAAAATTTCTTATTATTGCAGATTTGAAATCAAGCGGTTCGCCGGTTGATTTAATAACTCTCATTCCGAATAATAATTTTCCCAATGTTCCTCCCCAGCTCCATTCAAGTAAGATATTATATCCGCCGATTATAAAATAATATAATTGAGCAGAAAGCCCACATAAACCGTAAAATGTTTTCGTTTTATTTATTGTGACAGATGAGCCAATAGAACAACCCAAATCACAACCTCCTCTGTGAACGACTGAGAAAATTTGCGTAAACAACCAAAACAGAACACTAAAAAATATCAAGTCAACAAAGAGTGCTAAAAATCTTCTCCCGACCCCATTATATTTTAGTTGTACTGTGGGAGTATTAACGATATTAAAAGCAGCATCAAATTCTTCTTTGCTTGATCCGCCTTGCAATGCGGATTGTCGAAGCTGTTCGACTGAATAATTACGATTTGCTTTTATCCAATTTACAAGTTTGTCAATATGTTCTTGGTTCATAATGTTTAGCTCAGGAACCAGTATTAGTATTGCAATAAATCTTTAGCTTGTCAACTTAAATTGAACTTCTTTTAACTAATAAATCCAAAAAATTTAAAATAAATCTATGAGAAGATTGACTGAAGAATATGAAGTGACTAAGCTCGTAAATAAAGTATATCAAAATCTTAGAAAGCTGTTTTGGGAGTGTTAAACATTATGAGAACTTTGTACATACATATATATTTTTACTACTTTATAAGCAATAATATCTTGTTATAAGGAAGAAATAAATTGTTTGGTAATTTATTCTTATTAAACCACTTCCATTCGGAACACTTATTAGGTTCAAGTAATTGAGGAATACCACTTTCATATTCACAACTCATAAATATGGTTACATAATGTTTATTATCTTTGGGGAAAAAATCATTGGTCGCAATTATCTGTTTAATATTTTTTACCTTTAGTCCCGTTTCTTCAAAAACTTCACGTTTTGCGCAATCTTCAAAACTTTCCCCAAATTCAAGATGACTTCCGGTTGATTGCCATGTATCTTTATTGTGACTTGTAATACGTTTACCCAAAAGCACTTGATTTTTATTTAATATTAGTACACCGATTCCAATTCTTACATATGGTTTATCCATAATTTACAATTATATCTTTTATTTCAAATTAAACTTTGAATATTCGGAAGCGGATTATTTGCGGACTTTTTCTTAAAATCTCTATTGATATGGTTTAGTAAATGTTTCTGAGACTAATTTGCGAGGGTGTGGTACGCTGAAAATATCTGATCTACAGTGACAATGTTGAAATTTTTATGCCTTCATCATTGTTAACAACATCTTAAATTGCTGATTAGCTTTTAGAGCATGAGGAATACCTGCTGGCATACGGATTATTTCTCCCGCTTTTACCTTGTTTAAAATTCCAGAGATTGTTATATCTGCTTCTCCATCGATAATATAAACAAGGGCATCGTATGGAGTTTTGTGTTCGCTTAATCCCTGACCTTGAGCAAATGCAAATAACGTAACAGTTCCCGATTGGTTTTTAAAAATTTCTTTACTGACAACAGACCCTTCTTGATAGTTAATATGTTGATTAAGAGAAAAATGAAGAGTTGATATTTTATTCATACATTAATGATATCAAACTATCAAGACTTGATGCGGAGAGTATGGGTTGGAACTTTAAAGTACCCCAGGGGCGTAATAGATCTTTTGGTAATCTAAAGAATTTAATATATATATTTCTTCATAAAAGCTCTTCCTGAACCGGATTTAAGGAATTTTTCAAAGTTGAAAGCAATGTATTTATTGGAGAAGGCAAAGTATGAGATGAGGGTTATTGGAAGAAGAGGTTTTGTTGCAGGCACATAGCCTTTATTATGTCTTTCTATTCTTTCTCGTAAATCATTGATGCATCCGACATACGGTCTATTGTTGTAGCATTTCAAAATGTAAACATAAAACACAAAAATATGTTGATATGTTTTGATATTTAAGTCAATGGATTATAAGCTACAAAAGGATATGTGCGGATTGATGCAGTAATGTTTTTTTCTTAATATAGAATGGCGGACTTTGTCCGCCGTAGTCTCCTTAATTACAGATAATCAAGGGTTAAATTGCCTATGGGATCCGCCTACGCTTAAAGCTTCGGCGGACAAAGACGGATGTGTTGGTACGATTTTCGAACTTTTAATCGGTCTACGTGTTATGATGTTGAAACTTTTTATGCCGAGATATAATCACGACTATCAGTAGAGTTATGAACTCAACGGTAAACTTAAACATTCTTATCCAGAAGATTATTTAAGCCTATTTGCAAACCAATCAGTTAACTCCCATTCCTCATACATCCACCAGTTAAAAACATGTTCGTTAAATTCTTTGTTAGCTTTATCATCAGTCTTTAATTTTGACCAGTCTATTTGCATATACCCATGTGTCGCTAAGTAATTATTGACCAGAATTCTTGCCATACTATTATTTGCATCAGGATGAGGATGAATAAAAACATACTTAGCAAATATCTCAGCCAATCTTTCAGATTGTTTATTCTTGTCATCTTCTCCTTCTCTGTCCTCTAAAGCCCTATTATAGTCGTCAAGTAAATCATTCAAATGATTTCTTTTTAACCTTCCTGGTTTTTCGTTTCCAATTAAATTGGAATATGCAAATAAATTTGGACTTAACATGTTACTCATGAGTACCATTCCTTTATGCATTGTACATATTCCTTCTTCAATTGTTGGTGCTGTCCCATCAATAGATGGATATATAGCTTTAATTAAATTTCCATAAACATGTTGAATAGCATCAAGAGTCGCTCCGGATTTTAAAGATTGTAAATAAGTAACTCCATCTTCATATGCTCTATTTTTTACGCTAGCCTCAAATTGAAAATCTTTGTAATAAGTTACAAAAGCGAGGGATGTAAGCCAATCTTCATGAGCATTTAACGACTGTGCATTACTCATTCTTGGTATTAATTCATTTGGCTTAACAGACACAACTTCTTCTTCCGATTTAGGCAACGTATAATCCATCAATGCAGCTATTCCCATCACCTCCATTTGTTCTATTGTGGGAACTGCAGAAAGTGATGATCTGTAGGATAAAACATAGTCATATATCTCTTTTGCGTCAACTCCGTAATTATTAATACTCATCAAAGTAAAAGGCATATACCCTTGAGATTCATTTAATTGTTGGAAGTAGTCACTATATGTGGAAGATAATTTATTTCTCAACATTAGTCTTTGTGGGTCATGAGGTTTTTTAAATGTAAGATCGATCCATGTTTTTATTTGGACACTTGATATTGGGGGTTCTTTTTGACTTGGTTTTTCAGAAGGTGGCGCTCCGCTCATAGTTAATATTATATCATTCAGTAGTTGTGATTTAATATTTTAATATAAATAAACTACCGATATAATTAAGAAAGGAATGGTTTTTTGAGGCTAATTTGCGGAGAGGGCGAGATTCGAACTCGCGGTAACCTTACGGCTACGCTGGTTTTCAAGACCAGTTCCTTAGACCACTCAGACACCTCTCCTTTAGAATTTGTTTCCCGATAAATATCGAGATTACAAATTCTTAAGTCCACCGTAGTTTTAGAAGGTGGACTCTCACCGACTTCGCATAAAGCTTCGTCGGTCGATGGAGGCGCATGCCGGAATCGAACCGGCGCAATAGAAGTTTTGCAGACTCCCGCGTTTCCTCTTCGCCAATGCGCCTAAATAAATGGTATCGTCCTCCTATTTTACCTTATTTTGTCAGTGTTTGTGTAGGTTTATGTACTTTTTTGTTTAATAAAAAATGGGTTTTGTTTACAAAAAAAATATTCAGAATAAATACAGAATATTTATTTTTTAGCTTATAATAATAATCTATAACATTCCCGGGGTGGTTTATAGATAGCTTCAAAACAAATAAAGGTATGATCCACCTTTTTATACTATCTTATAGTATAATTAACTATGGTTAAAGAAAATTGGTTGCAAGCTGCTCAACACGACTATGATCCAAGAAGAATTCATGAAGGGTATGGCGTTGACGCACAAACCAGATTTGGTCCGGTTATGTATTATCTTGAGAATAAAGGAAAGGAAGTATTACCTCCAGCCGATAAACCCAATGTCCTCATCATTGGTCCGGGTGGTAATTCTGACGTGGGGTATATGCCATATGAGTTATATGAGTTAACAGGTTATCTTGAGCATTGTGGAAAAGACTATAATTTGGATATAATTGATATAAATAAGGAAATCATAGGAGAGGTTTTGAAACGAAGAAGTATGGGTATTTCTCTTTGGAATCTTATGGCTTCACGTGCTGCAGATTTGTTTTTTGAATTTAGCTGGGAAACGTATTGTAAATATATCGGTTATTCATCAAAATTAAGGCAAAACCAAGAAGTGTTTTGGGCTCCTATTCCAAAAGGACTTCAAATTAAGTTAGATAATGATGAAGTTGGTACAACTGTTTCTGATATCGCTCAAGCTGCTTTACCCGTGTCGAAATACGATCTTATAGTTTGTCGTAATGTATTATATCAATTAGATGAAGTTGGATTTAAATTGGCATATTTTCAGTTAGCACAAAGTTTAAAACCCGGTGGTAAGTTGTGGACAAATTACGGTTTAATAATTCATCGTTCTTTTGTAACAAGCAATGTTCAAGAACAACTTGCCCAAGAAGAATGGTTCCTTGACTTAGCTTTAGAAAAAGGTCCGGTTTTAGATGATGCCGATGGATGTCCTATTGAGTTTATGTTTATAAAAAAAGAGGTTTAAATAAATATGATTAAATATTATTTGTTATAAAATCATTTTACAAACCTCGTAGGTTGTTTTATTTTTTATCAAAATATGAATGTTGCTTATTTTCTATTTAGTGTGGGGTCGGATGTTGCAGGTTGAATTAGGCGCAATAATCTTTTTAAAGATCCTTGTTTAAGAGATATTCTCATATCAGATCGGGGGTCTAAATCCTTCACTTCATCATATTGTATTGTTGCAACTTCATGTACAAGTTGAAGTAATGCAGTTGGGTCGGAAAATGTTGGCCGGATGAGTCTTTCTTCATCGGCAAAATGACTCTCTCTCAACTCCTTTACGGTCATTTTTTGACCTCCAAAAACTTCAACACGGCGGTCATCGAGTATATCATCTGGCACCAAGAAAGATAAAAGCGACTCAGGAGGTATATGAGCTTTAAGCAACATCGTTTTGACTTCATCATATGACATTGGGGTTTGCTTATCAGGCCGATGTGTCTCACGTAGTCCATATTTTAAAAGACTGTAGGCAAAACATCTTGTTTCCACCATATTAGTGATATCTTCATGATAAAGCTCCTGGACAATAGATTGTGGTGTGCACTGAAATTCTATATGAGTTTGAGACATCGTATTGTCGTTTATTATATAACGTTCTTTTAACAAGCAAGATTAAATATCGCATATAAGTTTTATGATATTTATTCTCTCATGGGTTTTATTACATTCTTGAACTGTCAGAAAGCTCTGGTATACTTAAGGAAACATAAATGAAAAATTCTTATAAAACAGTAAAATTCGTTGTGTATGTACCTGAAACACACGCTGATTTAGTCCGAAAAGTTATGGGTGAGGCGGGTGCAGGACTTGTCGGAAACTATAAACACTGCTCTTTTTCCGTGAAAGGAATCGGAAGATATACTCCACTTGATTCAGCACATCCATTTATTGGAAAATCTGGAAAACTTGAAAAAGTTATCGAGGAACGTATTGAAACGGTTTGCCGACAGAAAGACCTAAATAAAATTATCAAAGCTGTAAAAAAAGTTCATCCGTATGAAGAAATTGCCCTTGATGTCTATCCTCTGATTTAAAAAACTTATGTTGCGACTAGAAGAAAAAGAAACAAAAAGGAATTCAAGATGGACTTTGCAAGGAATGATAAGAAATGGGTCATTAGTAATTCCCAACCCACTTAATTCTCATCAAGAAAGATTGGTTCCTGATTATTTGGAAGCTTTGAGAGTTGCTTCCTCATCGCAAGTATCTTCTCCTATTTTTTCTCATTATATCGTTAGAGAGGCTATCGGACCCATCGGAAAGAAAAAATATCCAGCAGGAAACATTGAATATGGACATTTACAGGCTCTTCATGGAGAAGAATCAGCAATTGTAACTCTTAAAACACATTATCCTCTGTATGATGGCGAAGTAATTCTTGGAATAATTGCGGGAGAAGAGGGGAATATTGGAGCACCATGCGGAAATTGTCGTGATTTGATGCTTGACACGATGGGGGGTCGACCGGAAAAACTTCATATTGTATCAGGAGCTCAGACAGGAGGTTTGGCAATAGCGACTGATTTAAGAACTTATTTATTTGAGGAATATGAACAAGTAGACTCCTTAACTCAATCGATAGCACAAGAAGTAGAATTGATAAGAATAAATGCTCAAGAAAAAATGTATGATCCTTATTCTCCTCCCGATCATCCATATCCAGAAAGAATATATCTGGCAGGAATAAGCGATGGAAATGGTGCATTATTTACAGCTGGACATTGGGTGGATGCGGATTATCATCCCACATATGCTATAGAAAATGCAATAGTTCAAGCAGGAAGTAATATTTTTATGGATCATGTTGTGATTTTATCTCATAATCCAAATGGTCAACCTCCTCATGTAATGTATCGAGATAGACAAAGATTATTTGGACATAATCAAAAACAAGAAGACATTTTAGAAAAGCAATTAAACCCAAAAATAATTCTTGTAAATGAAAGTGGTGGAGAATTGCAGATTTGGCAAACAACGGTTAAAGAATGGTTACCTCTCCCATTTTCCGCAGATAGTTTTGGTCCTTTTCGGGAAGATATAAGAAGATACAATATATTAAATTTGAGGTAATTATTTAATTACATCGACAATAATATGGAACGAATAAATAACAGCTATATTTTTGTTGGAGAAAAGCCTTCCCTTACTGCTTTAAAAAACGATTGGACTTGGGAAGATGGAAGATTGGCAGCAGCACAGTTAAAAAGAGCACTAGAAAATTTAGGTATAAGCTTTTGTAGTCAGTGGTTTACCAATGTTCTAAGTGGAACAGGTATCGATCAAGAGGAAATTGACAGAATTGAAGCTGGACTTTTGGAGGGTGGAAAAATAGTGGCAATGGGTAAAAAAGTATCGTTTGTATTGGATAATCTAGGAATACATCACTTAACAATTCCGCATCCTGCTGCAAGAGGGAGGATACGCCGTAAAGAATTATATCAAGAGGCAGTCAGAAATGGTTTGGGATTATAATATATGATTAAACTTTTGATAGCGGTAAATGATGTTATACTATCGCATGCTAAATATAAGGGAAGCATGGTAACAAGCTAAACATAGAGTAAATCCTGAAGGTTTGGTAATATGTACCAAAATATCAGCAGCTTCAGTTTTGGCAATACCAACACTTTAATCCGGGTTGACATATGCCATTCATGAAATAAGTAGAGAAGTACCTACTCATACATTAAAACTTATTGCGCTTGGCGTTCTTGCCTGTACTAATATTGCAAGTGTTGTAATTGAATCTAGAAATTTAAAGAATAAAGATCAACACTTTAGTGCAAGTTCTCCAGCGACGATATTTCATGTCATTACGAGAAAACCAATTTTATCGTCCTGTTTGGCGCAGGTATGAATTTGGCTCAAACTTTTGGGATTAATCCGGTACATTATTTTAATATTACTTTGCTTGTAAATGGTGACAAAGTAGATTCGGTAGTTGGTTAGATGAGAAATTATCGATTAGTAATATCCGGGCGTTTTTAAATAAATAATAAAAAATTTAATTTAAAAAAACTAGAAAATTTGAACTAGTATGATATACTTCTTCGTATGGCTGAGGCTTTGAAAAAAGTTCCGGAAAAAAAAGAAAGAACTCGCTTGCAGGACTTAGGCATTGCCGAACAACTTGGGTTACAAATGTTGAGTGGTATTTCTGACCTTCAAAGAATATCACATATTGATTTCACTCACGCAGATCCTTCGCAGATAACAGAGGCTTGGGACAGAATGCAGGGTCCATACGGTGCATTAGTTGCTTATTATGAACACTTTACTGAAATGCAACCCCCGCATGAGGATGGAAAACAAAGTTGGCAAGATATTCAGCCATATGCAAGTATAAGGGGTCAGCTTTCAAATAGAGATGCTACTTTGGAACGATTATATCAACATAAGTGGGCTGAATACTATAGAAAAACATTTCATGAAGAGGCGCAGAAACTTCTTCATATTATTTCAACAGATTTTAAACTTCCGGATTCAGCATTAGAGCCCGATATGAGCTTAGAACAACGAGCGGAAATTCTTACCATACAAACAGGTCCCGAGTTGTTTGGACTCCGGTTTATGCCAGTTTATAGAAAACTTTTCGTCACACAAGAGAAAAAATATTATGATGAGTTTCATAAACCATTTGAAGCAAAAGTTATGTGGAATTCAGAAGACGTGTTGAATCGAATCACATTTAAAAGAGATGGCAGAGCTTATTATGTTGGTTCAAGCGGATCTCTTCGTGAACTTGAGGAACTTCTTGACGAGACTGTTTTAGTAACAAGTGTAGAAAATAATACAGCGTTGCAGAAAGATAAGGACGACCTTCCTTTTCCCGTGATTGATGTTGATAGGACGCTTACGAATGGTTATCATGACTATGTATTTACTGAAGAAGCTAAAAGTCTATTTTGTCATCTTGATGAACAACAAGTGCCATATGTGCTTTGGAGTAGAGCAGAGCCGGAAAGGATTAAATGGGTTATGGATACCATTGCGTCCCAAAATTATTCACCTCCTCAATTGGCGTGCTATTTTGATAGACGCTCCTGGCCATTTCAAACGGTAAAAAAACTTTATAAGGAACATTATTCTTTTACTCCGGATACGTCGGTTGAGATAGCAAGGCAGATTCGTGAGGCGCGAACGCGCTTGAGGTTAAATCCGAGAAAAAACGGATTTAAAAATTCTAAAAATTTAGTCAAGCTTATTTCTGATTTTGTTATCGCTACTGCTGATAAAGATTTAACAGGAATTATGTTGCAAGGGAAATGTCCGTGGTTTATTCCGTTATCTGATACAGGCTCACAACTTGACGTTTCCGTAGCAGAATCTCTTTTTGCACGGGGAGTATTGATTGATGACAGCAACTATACAGTTCGATCCGCACATTATTTGGGTTTTAATTTTATTCATGTTCCCTCACCTAAATCATTAATCAACGTGCGGGAATTTATTTCTTGATTACAAAATACGTTTATGAACTAAAAGCGAATAGCAATTTGTATGAAAAAATAGTCACCGACATTCTTACATAAATTGTGATACAATGAATTTAGTCTTGCATAACATCAACATTATTAAGCTGCATATATTTAAAAACAGTTTAAAAAAACAACGAATTCTTGAATTAACTATTCATAAAATAGAGAGGGGGTGATATATATGGAAAAAAACAAATTATTTATCGGAGGATTACCTTGGTCAATCACAAATGACACACTTAGAGAACTATTCGCTCAATACGGAGAAATTACCGACTGTGTAGTTATTACAGATCGTGATACAGGAAGATCAAAAGGATTTGGTTTCGTAACATTTGCAAAAGTAGAAGATGCAGAAAAAGCACTTGAAATGCATGGAAAAGAAATCGAAGGAAGAGCAATTATCGTAAACGCAGCAAAACCAAGAGAAGAAAGAACAGGTGGTTATAGAAGAGATAATGACAGACGAAGTTATTAATCTTACATAACTCACATTTTATCCGCTGTGTTTGGAATTGAATCCAAACACATGCGGGTAAAGTATTATTTATCTACAGTTTATGAAAAATTTTATATGACTTTTCTGTGGTAAAATAGGAGTTCTGGAAACTATAATTAAGTTCTCCCAAGTCTCATATGACTTTGGATACGAAAAAACCATTATTGACGAAGTAAGCTTCTCTGTCCGCAAGGGTATGAAAGTTGCTTTAATGGGTCAGAATGGTGCCGGTAAAACAACACTTTTTAAACTCATCACAGGAGTAATTAAGCCGTCATCAGGAGATATCTCAGTTGATAGACGATTGGTTATTGCGACAGCTTATCAAGTAATTTCTCTTTCTGATTTAGAATTAACAGTGGAAAAGTATTTTCAGAAATTGTTGGGGGGAATTGAGTTATATGAACTTCAGAGGAGATTGAATAATGTTCTATCTGTTGTAAATCTCAAAGCGCCTCTGGACAAAATTATTAAATCTTTTTCCGGCGGACAACAAGCGCGTCTTCTTCTTGCTTCTGCTTTAATTCAAGATCCGGATCTGCTTCTTCTTGATGAGCCGACAAATAATCTCGATCATAAAGGGATTTCACATCTGACAAATTTCTTAATGAATTATAAAAAAAGCGTTATTGTTATTTCGCATGACGCTCAATTTTTAAATGCTTTTACAGAGGGAGTTTTATATTTGGATAGTTTTACTAAAAAAATTGAGCAATATGCCGGTGATTACAATGATGTAGTCGAACAAATTGCTGTACGGATAGAGCGTGAACATCGGCAAAATGCTCAGATGGAGCGGGGAATTGAAGAAAACAAAGCGCGTTCAAATTTTTTTGCCCATAAAGGTGGAAAAATGCGGTTAGTTGCAAAGAAAATGAGGGAAAAAGCAGATAAAATGGAAAGCGAAAAAGTTGTGGTACGTCGTGAAGACAAAACCATTCGTTCATTTATTATACCTACTCAAGAAGGCTTAGTTAATGAAGAGCTTAAAATATCATCCTTTACCATTATGAAAGATCATCATGAAATTACGAAGTTATCTCAGATATTTTTGGTAAAAAACAAACATTTACTTATTGTGGGACCGAATGGTATCGGAAAAAGTACTTTTATTGAATCACTAATCAGTCGAACAGCTCAGGGTGTATTTCTTTCGCCAGGGATTCGTATCGGATCATATCGGCAGGATTTTTCAACTCTTGATATGTATGACACAGTATATGAGTCTTTTATAAAAGCGGTTAAAGAAGCAGGTGGAATTGTGTATGAACAACAGATTCGTTCAATTGCAGCAGGTTTTCTTATTACTTCAGAATATTTTTATTCGAAAATCGGATCATTATCGGAAGGACAAAAAGGATTGGTATCGTTTGCCCGATTGGTTTTGCAAAAACCCGGACTTCTCGTATTAGACGAACCGACAAATCATATTAATTTTCGGCATCTTCCTCGTATTGCTGAGGCGCTTAATACTTATAAAGGAATGATGATCCTTGTTTCTCACGTTTCCGATTTTGTTGCGCAGATAAGGATAGATGAGGTGCTGGATTTGGAAAAATGATAGCATATTCTGCTGTTTAAAAAGAGCAATATACACAATGTATAATAGGGAATGGATAAAAGAAGGATAGGATTCCTTTCTCTTATATTTTGTGCGTTTTTATATGGTTTTTACGGGATACTAACCCGTGTAGTTGCTTTTAATATACCCCTTTTTTTCGGTTCGTTTTTTCGAAATTTTTTAAGCTCCCTTATTTTACTTTTTATTATTTTTCTTACACGAACATGGAAGCCAATTCATCAGAATGATGCGATTAATATTATTGCGCGTTCTTGTTTAGGATTTATTGGTTTTTTAGGAGCATTTATTCCTCTTATCTATCTTCCAATAGGCACTTTTTACTTTATAAACTATGCTGGGGTTGTTATAGGTGCATATATCATCGGTTTATTCTTTATGAATGAAAAAATCACGAAGATTAAAGTATTTTCTCTCATAGTGTCTCTTTTTGGCTTATCGTTAATTTACTCTTTTTCTCTACAATCTTCCCAAATTCCCTATATGATACTTGCTTTTATTGGCGGAATCGGTACAACGTGTTGGAATATTTTTACAAAAAAAACGTCACATACTTATTCTGCCTTACAGTTAAATTTTATAGATTTTGTTTTGTTTTCTGTTATCGGATTATTATTTTCCATTGTGTTTAGAGAGCAACGGGCGATGCCTCAATTTTCGCTTCCTTGGTTAGCAAATTATGGTTTTATTCTTATGTTTTTAGTTACTGGTCAACTTATTATCATCGGATTTAAATATATAGATTCTCAAAAAGGTAGTTTGATTCTTTTATGTGAAATAGTTTTTGGAATTCTTTTCGCGTATCTGTTTTTCAAAGAGTCAGTATCATTTCCAGCATTTATCGGTGGTTGTTGTATAATATGTGCGACAATTCTACCTGAGTTGATAAAAGAGAGAAAGACATAACAATATATTAACTCTTCTTTTTTTTCAAGCGGGGGAAGATATACATGACAATTCCGGTTACTGCCATAAGAGCAAAAGCTATACTAAAAATGACACTAAGTTGATTATGGATTTGTCGGGATAATTCCCAGTCAATAAAAGGAATGATTTTTGTAATCATGGGGAATTTCAGGATTATTCCTGTAATTGTCATAGCTAAACCAATCGCACATATAAAAACAACTAATAAATTATGAATTTGTTTCGAAAGTAAATAGAGCTTTATCATTTTTGTAAATAAAATTATTAATGGCTAAATAGAATACGGACCACTTCATATAATCCCCATAAACCGAGCAAAATAAATGCAATGCTTCCAAAAAATGAGACTAAAGGATGTTTTACTACCTTTATCGTGCGTTGAGGGGAAATAAAGAGAAAAATATTGAGAATCATATGTCCGAATAAAACTCCGATTGAAAAACCAAAAACATTTACAATGTTAAAAATCGGAACATATCCTGCAAAATCATCAAGACCCAAAATAAACGGAACAGACAATGAGGATATGAAAAGACCTGTCCATGTTTTTGATATGTCAGGCCTCATTGAGATATTAGGAAGAATTCTGCTTAATATTGGATGGGTTATTTTATTTATCCTATTGAGAAATAATTCAATAATATGAGCGCTTGGTTGAAAAAGACGAGGAAGATTTTTTCCTTTTTCCCCGGTATGTTCAAGTCCATCCTGGGCGAGTTTAAAAAGTACCAGTGCTGCAATTAATATCATAAGAGCAAGCAGCCATTCAACAGATCTGAAAAAATTCCATATGATAAGAATGATAATTGTTCCCAGAGCATTTCCGCCCGCAGTACCTATTTCTATAGCAATACGGTTTTTCCATCCGGGATATGACGACATCAAGTTACCGATAAAAATTGCAAAATCAACTGATGTTTTAAGATAAATAGTTATACCGATGAGTACATCTGATATATATATTTTTGTTAATATATTTTGCGTTCCAATTCTATTAAGTAGGATAATGACAATGTATATTAAAGAACTAAAAAAAAGAAAAGATATTACAGTAAGAGAAAGAGGGACTCCTTGTTCGATAAGTTGTGAAGAGCTTTTTTTTTGCATTTTAGTTTTAAATTAACTGTTATTTTGTTAAGAAACCGGTTTATTTTTATTTGCTATAATGATATATTATCTTAATTAAAATTAGTTGAAAATAATATGTTTAATCAATTACCGTCAACTCAACCGGAAAAACAGAAAAGTAAAATAGGATTTATTTTGGGTCCGTTGGCAATTATTATTGTTTTGGGAGTTGTGTATTTTTTCTCAAGACAAGCAACGGATAAAGTTTATAATAAATTTAAACCGGTATCAATAGAAGTTACTACCACACCTTTCCCTTCGATTACTCCTCAAATAACTATCGATCCGAAACAGTATACAATTGCCGTATTTAATGGAAGCGGAATAAACGGTCAAGCAGGAACATTTAAATCGCTTCTTGAAGCAAAAGGTTATGTTGTAGAATCGATTGCAAATGCAGATAAAGAGGACTATTCTGAAGTTTCAATATCGGCAAAAAAAACAGTATCATCCGATTTTGTTTCTGAATTAAAAAAAACAATAAGCTCATCGTTTACCGTAAATGAAAAAATAGTTGAACTTGGTGCAAGCGCCGCTACTGATTTAGAAATTATTACAGCCCCTGAGAAATAATCATATGAAAAACAATCAACTTATTGCTCTTGTTTCTGTCGGAGTTTTTATTCTGTTTCTTATATATTTATTTCTTTCTTTACAGAATAAACCGATTACATCAACAAATGAAGGACAGCAAAATGTTCCGAGTTCATCTATTACCAGTTCAGAACAAAAAGGAGAAGCAGAAATGAAAAAACCGAAAATGCAGATTGATCAAAACAAGTCATATACAGCTGTTCTTGAAACATCTGAAGGTTTAATTACCATTGAATTAAACGCAAAAGCAACACCGATTACGGTAAATAATTTTGTAACACTTGCAAAAAAGAATTTTTATAACAATACGATTTTTCATCGTGTCATAAAAGATTTTATGATTCAAGGAGGGGATCCGGAAGGTACAGGAAGAGGCGGGCCCGGATATCGGTTTAATGATGAAAAATTTGAGGGAGAATATTTGAGGGGAACAATTGCAATGGCGAATGCCGGACCAAATACAAACGGGAGTCAGTTTTTTATTATGCATAAAGATAGGCCGCTTCCGAAAGACTATGTTATTTTCGGCCAAGTAATTGAAGGACTTGATGTTGTTGATAAAATTGCAGAAAGCCCAACGGTACAGGATGGTGCAGAAAATTCAACACTAGTTACTCCGGTTAAAGTAATAAAAGTAACTATTTTAGAGAAATAAAAACTTATAGCGTCATTCCCGCGCCCGCCTTGTCGCGAGGCAGGAAGGCGGGAATCTATTTTATTTTATTGATTCAATAGTTTGTTGTCGTCTTTTTTAAACTGTCAATGCGACAAAGTCTGTTTATTACTCAAAGTCTTCGACGCAGAGTGACAGTATTAAAAAATCCTACAACTTCACTATTGTATTTATTTCTAAGCTATATAATATCCTCGGGAAAAGAAATAAAGTAAAATAAACGTTAATATTATTCCTATTGTTATATAACAAATCCGAAAAATTTTATTGTTAATTAATGCTAGTGTTATAAATAAAGGAAAAAGGGGGAGAATATAGCGGGGAAGACCTGACATTGTGCCTGAGAATACTGGTATAAAAAGTCCTAGTAATGTAAAAATAATGTATGAAAATCTGATTCTTTTCTTCCACATAATGAATATTAAAGAACATGCAAAGATAAATGTGCAAAGTTCAAGTAGTACTATCCACCACTCAAATTGAGAAGGTGAAACAGAAAAAATCATTTTTATATACCGATATATGGTTTGGAGGGGAAAAATAAATGCTGTTGTTGACCTGCCATTGTTTAATTCTCCTTGAAGCTTTAAGAATTTTAAAGGATCTCCCCATTCTATCCAGTTGAATATGGCATAGCTTATTAATCCCAAAGGAGCAAGAAACAGAGATATTAAATGATTTAGTTTTTTTTGTTTTGTTTTAAAAAATTCAATAAGAAGAATGGGAAATATTACAATTCCAATAATACGGGTTAAAGATGCAAATAATCCGAATATTCCAGATAAAAGCCATTGTTCTTTACGGGAAAAATATAAACTCAACAAACAAACTAACAAAAAAATACTTTCTGAATAAATACTTCCTAAAAAAAAAGAAGTCGGAAAAAGAAGAAGAAACATAAGAGAATATAATGATATTTTTTCGGAATAATCCAATCGTAACAATTTGTAAAAAATGATCAGTGACAGAAATAGAGAAAGATTTGAAATGAAAAGAGCAGTAAAAAAGTAAATTGTTCCGAATGCGGGAGGCGATCCGAAAATTAATGTTCCCATTTTAATAAGAAGAGAATAGAGGGGAAAAAATCTTCCATTGTTTGTATATCCTTGTCCGGCAATTGACAGATAATGTACTCCGTCAAAATTCGCCCAAGGGAATAAGAGCGGATTTAAAACGGGAAAATAAGGCTTAATATAATTCCATATATTTGTAAAATCATAGCCTTTGCGGTAGGGTAAAAATAGTGCTCCTAATAAAAGAGGGACGAAAAGAAGACTTCTCCAAAGAATAAAATTTTTTGCAATATGGAGGAGATTTTTATGAAGTGATTTTTTCATTTATTAATTATATATTAAATTTTCACTTGACAAAAATAATAATAGAATGTAACCTTATTACCTATACCTGGGGTAGGGGTATAAAAGATTTCAAATATCAAATTTAAAATGTCAAAATTATTATTAATTAACAACAAAATAATGAATAACACAAAAGATAAAACGCTGGTAAATTATAAAAAAGCAAAAAGTTTGATTGAAAAAATAATTCAAATGATAGGGGACGGCGAGTATTGTATTGATATTATGCAGCAAAATTTGGCTGTTATCGGACTTTTAAAATCAGCACATCAACAGCTTATGGAGTCTCATCTTAATTCCTGTTTCATTAAGGCGATGGGAACAAATAATGAAAAAAGAAAACAGGAGATGACCAATGAAATACTTAAAGTTAGTAGTTTATATAATAAATAATTATACATATGAATAAAACCTCTATTTCCATAAAAGGAACGCATTGTAAATCTTGTGAGATATTGATTGAAGATGAATTAAAAAAAATACACGATGTCAAAAAGGTTGAGATAAGTCACAAAACGGGAATTGCCGACATTTATCATAAGGGGCAAGTTTTGGCTCACTTGGAAATAGAGCAAGCTGTTAAGGATGCTGGATACGAAATTGGTAATAATAAAAAACCTGCATTTTTTTCGACTAAGATACAGGATTATAGTGAATTTATTATTGCGTTTATTGTTGCTCTGTTATTGTATCTAATAGCAAAAGAAGTGGGATTATTTCAATTAGTTTCATCGGTTAAAGGTGAATATTCGAATTTACTCGTTGTGTTGCTTGTTGGACTTACGGCTGGTGTGTCAACGTGTATGGCTTTGGTGGGCGGATTAGTACTTGGCATTACAAGTAGTTATTCACAAACCCACAAATATACTTCTTCTTTTGTGAAATTTACTCCCCATCTGTTTTTTAATCTCGGTCGGATTATTGGTTTTTTTATTCTTGGCGGATTAATTGGAAAAGTCGGATCAGTCTTTCAGATATCAACAGGAATAACGGGCGGATTAACTGTTTTGATAGGATCAGTTATGGTGTTTTTTGGTCTGCAACTTATTGGAATATTTCCCCGCTTATCATCAATTTCACTAACATTACCAAAAAAATTATCCCGTATTTTTGGTATTTCTGAAAAAGCGGAGAAAACATATTCACATATTGAGACAATGATACTTGGCGGATTGACTTTTTTCCTTCCTTGTGGATTTACCCAGGCAATGCAGCTTTTTGCAATTGGAAGCGGTTCTTTTTTGAGCGGAGCACTGGTTATGTCGATTTTTGCTTTGGGAACTGCTCCGGGACTTTTGGGTATTGGTGGGTTGACGGCATTTCTGAAGGGGTCATTTTCCCGATATTTTTATAAATTTGCCGGAATTGTTGTTATTGCCATGGCAATTTTCAATATGGGAAATGGAGTAAATTTACTTCGTACAACAGGCCTATTGGCTGCTTCATCAAAGTCCATAGCTGCAACACAAGATTCAAACGTAACCATTGAAAATGGCGTGCAAATTGTTCGAATGATACAAAATGCAAGCGGATATTTACCAAACAGTTTTACGATAAAAAAAGATATTCCGGTTAAATGGATTGTTAAGTCAGAGGAAACACGGTCTTGTGCAAGCAGTTTGGTTGTTCCAAAACTTAATATTCGCGTACAGTTAACTGAAAAAGAGCAAGTTTTTGAATTTACTCCAAAAGAATTAGGAGAAATATCATTTAGCTGTAGTATGGGAATGCACACAGGTGTTTTCAACGTTGTTGAAAACTAATTTCAAAATTTAAATGTCAAATATCAAAAATAAAATAAACAAAATTCAACTATCACTTTCCGGTATGCATTGTACTTCATGTGCACTTATTATTGAGAAATCGTTGAAAAAGGTCCCGGGTGTAAAAGAAGCGCATGTCAATTTTACTGCGGAAAAAGCACTTATCACTTATGATGAGTCAGCTATAAAAAAAGAATTATTTATCGATGCGGTAAAACGGACAGGATATTCTGCTGCTTTTATTGACGAAAAAGATTCCCAATTTGAAGCAAATAAACGGAAAAAAGAAACAGGAAAACTTTTCAGTAAGTTTGTGGTTAGTTTGGTTCTGAGTCTTCCCATGATTTATTTTATGTTATTTGATTTTTTATCTTGGATTCCCGGAAGAACTTTTTTTCTTCCTCTTGTCGGAATTCTCTCTCTTATTTTAACAACGCCGGTTCAATTCATAATCGGACGAGGGTTTTATAAGGGCGCTTGGTCTGCGTTTCGTATGAAGACATTTAATATGGATAGTCTTATTGCGATCGGGACCTCCGTTGCCTACTTCTATAGTTTGATTAACTATGTAGTATATTATCTCGGAACAAAATCCCTCATTGGTATTGGGGGAGAAAAGATTCCAGAGTTGTATTTTGAAACTGCTGCTTTTCTCATCACCTTTGTTATTTTGGGAAAATGGCTTGAAGCGCAGGCAAAAGGAAGAACATCTGATGCAATAAAAAAACTTATGGGATTGCAATCAAAAACTGCGCGCGTACTTCGAAATGGTCAAACAACAGATATTGGAATCGATAAGGTAGTAAATGGTGATATTGTTCTAGTCCGTCCGGGTGAAAAAGTTCCGGTTGATGGAATCCTTATTAAAGGATCGTCTGCGTTGGATGAATCTATGATTACCGGAGAAAGTTTACCGGTTGAAAAACAGGTTAATGATACTGTGGTTGGAGGAACAATGAATAAAATGGGTAGTTTTGAATTTAAAGCAACTCGGGTAGGATCGGAAACAACATTATCACAGATTATCCAGCTTGTTGAAGAAGCGCAGGGATCAAAAGCTCCTATTCAAGATTTTGCAGATAAGATATCTGCCTATTTTGTACCAGCAGTCATTAGTATCGCAATTATTACCTTTGTTGCTTGGTTCTTTGTTCTCGGATCAACCTTATCCTTTGCTTTGATGGCATTTACAGCAGTAATTGTTATTGCCTGCCCTTGTGCACTTGGTCTCGCCACTCCTACAGCCATAATGGTAGGAACTGGGAAAGGCGCGGAACATGGAATGCTTATTAAAGGCGGAGAGCCTTTGGAAAGTGCCTGCAGGATCAATGCAATTGTATTTGATAAAACAGGAACTTTAACAAAAGGAAAGCCAGAAGTAACAGATACACTTAGCTTTAAGGAGCTTGATGAAGATGAGGTACTTATGATTGCTGCATCTCTCGAAAAACAATCAGAACATCCGCTTGCTGAAGCAATTTATCAATATGCCGATGAAGAGGGGATTGTTTTGAATTCAGTTGAGGAATTTAAGGCAATTTCCGGACACGGTGTGCAAGGAAATATTGACAATACAACATATTATTTTGGTAATAGAAAACTTATAAAAGATATTGTAGGTCTTGAAATAAAAAAAATAGACCGTAAGATGAGTCGTCTTGAAGAACAGGGAAAAACGCTTATGATCCTTGCAAATAAAACCGATATCTTAGGACTTATTGGAGTTGCAGATACGGTTAAGGAAACATCAAAAGAAGCTGTAGAAAAACTTAAGAAGCTCGGAATCGATGTCTTTATGATCACAGGAGATAATGCGCGAACTGCAAAAGCAATTGCTTTACAGGTGGGTATTGCAAATGTTCTTGCAGAAGTACTTCCCGAAGATAAAGCCAAGAATGTGAAAAGATTGCAAGATGAGGGTAAAAAAGTAGCAATGGTGGGAGATGGTATTAATGACGCGCCCGCTCTCGCTCAGGCGGACCTTGGAATCGCGATGGGATCAGGAACTGATGTGGCTATGGAAGCGGGAGGAATTGTAATCATTAAGAATGATTTACGAGATGTTGCAAATGCTATTGATCTTTCAAAGACTACGATGAATAAAATAAAACAGAATATGTTTTTTGCGCTTTTTTACAACGTAATGGGTATTCCTGTTGCTGCACGAGTATTTGCAGGATTTGGATTAGTTCTAAAACCAGAACTTGCGGGACTTGCTATGGCACTCTCATCCATTTCAGTTGTTACAAATTCATTACTTCTTCGTGGGTATAAACCAGGCAAGAGAAACTATCTGTCAATTGTCGCACCATTTATCATGATTTTACTTTTTTCTTTCATGTTTTTTGAGTTTGCAAAGTTTAGTTCCGGCATGGGAACTGATAGAAAATTAATGAACGTGATATTGTCTAATGAATCAAAAAAGTATATTGGAACATTGTTTACCAATGGTAATACAAAAATTAACTTTGCTGAAGGTAATCCAAAACTTTTCCTGGAGGTTTTACCAATAGAAGCAAAATTGCTCAAAACAAAAGAAGGAACGGTTCTTCTTGGAAAAAATGAAATGATTGTTGGATATGAAGAGGCCATGATGATGAAAAAAGAGAAGCTTATTCAAAAACCTGGAGACACTCTCAAGAACTTTTTTGGAATTCCTGTTATGAAAGTTGTAGGTATTTTGGAGCCAACAGGAACCGTACTCGATAAGTATCATCTCGTAAATACTGAAACATTTGGAAATATTACAAATGAAGGTTCTGTAAAAACAGTGACCGAGGATGATGACGGAGTTGAATTATTTTATATTATTTCTTCCCAGATTCCTGACAAATATAAAGAAAGCATAACCTTAAATAGTCTTAATACTATTATTCTCGGGAAAAAACAATATGTTCCTATGTATTTTGGGTCAGATGAGGGGGCGATGATGATAAAGAAAGGTGAATTTAAAAATGAAGGTGATGTTCTGGAAGAATTAAATCAATATGTTATTGTTACAGGTGTCTTACCAAAAACTGGAACAGCACTTGACGATATGCATTTTGTAGGAGAAAGTTTTCGAATAGATTGACAAAAATAATTATGAGTAGATGATATAATTTTTATATGTCACAGTTTACGAAACTTCTTTATATGGAAGACTCCAATAAATTGGATGATGTGGCGACTCTTCTTGATATTCAACAAACTGAAACGGGAAAAACCGCTTTGATTCTTAACCAGACTATTTTTTATCCTCAAGGCGGTGGGCAACCTTATGATACAGGTATTATTAAAAATGATTCTTCAGAATTTATTGTTGATGAGGTGCGTTTTAAAGATGGATTTGTGTATCACATAGGATTGTATAAATCAGGATCATTTTCAATTAACGATTCAGTACAACTGTTAATTGATGAAGCGAGAAGAACATATAATAAAAGAAATCATTCTGCCGGTCATATTATTGATGTTGCAGTAAAAAATATCGGATTGAATCTGACTCCTGTGAAAGGATTTCATTTTCCTGAAGGGGCATATGTTGAGTATAAGGGATTGGTGGGTGAGGATAAAAAAGAAGAACTTCGCCTTCAAATTGAAGTGGAAGCGAACTCTTTGGTGAGTCAAAAATTACCTATGATAGGAAAAATGGTTTCGTATGAGGAGTTGAAAATATTATGTGATTTTGTACCTGATTTTTTACCAAAAGATAAACCGATTCGTGTAGAAAAAATCGGGAATTTTAAAGCGCATCCATGTGGAGGCACGCATGTAGATAATTCGGAGGAAATCGGACCGGTTTCAATTGAAAAAATAAAAAGTAAAAGCGGGAATACTCGGATTAGTTACAAAATAGATATAATCGTTTAGATAAATTCTTTCATATTTGCTTCATTTATAATAAATGAAGTTCCTTGTCCTGATACAATTCGATAAGCTACTTTTCTTACAATTCCTTCAATTTCCCGTTCCAGACTGCGGATACCAGGCTCAAATCCGAGTGGTCGAACAATTTTTTCCCAAGTTGTATTTTCAATTTGAATATGTTCCGGAGTAAGTCCGGCTTCGCGTAAATATTTGGGAAGCACAAATCTTTTTCCGATTTCAATTTTTTCAGCGTCATTGTATGAAGGCATTTGGACTACTTCAAGTCGGTCAAGAACAGCTGTTGCAATCGAGTTGGAATTATTTGCTGTTGCAACAAATAAAACTTGAGATAAATCAAACGGATAGTCAATAAAATAATCAACATATCCGGAGTTTTGTTCCGGGTCAAGAAGTTCAATAAGGACGCCCATTATTGAAGCTTTTGTTTCCGGTGTGATACGATCGAGTTCATCCAAAAGAATTACGGGATTTTTTGTTCCTGCTCTTCGAAGAGCTTTTATTATCATTCCCGGTTCAGCTTCAGGAGAGGTTTTTGATTGGCCGCGTAAATCAAGAACCGATGACAGACCTCCAAAAGGAATGCGGACAAGTTTACGGTTTAATGCTTCTGCAATAGATCGGGCAAATGTTGTTTTTCCTGTTCCTGCGAGTCCGATAAAAAAAAGATTTGGACTGTGATACACTTCTGATTTAATATTTTTTCGCTGTGTAATGAGAATAGAAAGATACTCTAAAACTTTTCTTTTAATACCCTCAAGTCCAAAATGATTTTTGTCAAGAAACTCTTTTGCCTTTATTATATCGAGAGTATCCTCAGATTTAGTATTCCACGGAAGATGGGTAATCCAATCAATATATTTTGCCGTAATGTCAAGTTGTTCAAAATTTCCGCCATATTTTAGAGTTAAGCCGATTCTCTCAATTTGCTGAATAGCTTTGTCATGTAAATTAGCAGGCAGTTGAGCAGACTGCAACTGAGTCTTAAGCTTTTCAACTTCTGACAAGCTATTTTGTGTATTTGTTTGATTAGCAGATGAATTATCCACTTGACAAAATGTAAAAATTTTACTAATATCTTAAGACACAAATACAAATTGTTAATAAAAATAACAATGAGTATTTAATATCATATTATCAGTTTCAAAATTATAATTCTATGTCAAAGCAAAAAGGTCAAGAGATTAAACCCCTTTTTGATTACGTTCTCATTCGTCCCTTAGCTCAAGAGGGTAAAACTCCGTCGGGTATTGTTTTACCTGATAGTGCGAAAGAAAAACCGCAAGTGGGAGAGATTATGGCGGTTGGACCTGGGGCTCATAATCCGGAAGGCAAACTTATGCCAATTTTAGTAAAACCGGGTCAGAAAGTGATGTATAAAAAATGGGGCGGTAATGAAATAAAAGTCGGATATGAAGAATGGCTTTTAGTTGAACAAAAAGACATTATGGCAATCGTTGAGTAATCAGTTATAAATTATTAGTTTAAAATAAAAAAATATGGCAAAACAAATTAAGTACGGATCAGATGCCCGAAATAAAATATTAAGCGGAGTAAATCAATTAACTGACGCAGTTGCAACAACACTTGGTCCAAAAGGCCGCAATGTTGCACTTGATAAAAAATGGGGAGCTCCAAATATTATTCATGATGGAGTAACTGTCGCAAAAGAAATAGAACTTCAAGATCCATTTGAAAATATGGGCGCACAGCTTGTTAAGGAAGCTGCTTCAAAAACAGCAGATGTCGCCGGAGACGGTACAACAACTGCAACAATACTTGCAAGAGCAGTTATTTCACAAGGTATTAAGATGATTACAGCAAATGCAAATCCAATGGTTATGCGACGTGGTCTTATGAAAGCAAGTGAATATATTGTCGCTGAACTTAAAAAAGTTTCCAAAAAAATTACGTTGGCTGATGCAGCAAGTGTTGCAACAATTTCAGCTGGAGATATTGAGCTCGGCAATCTTATTGCAGATGCTTTAAAAAGAGTGGGAGGTAAAGATGGTGTTATCACTGTTGAAGAAGGGAAAAGTCTTCTTACATGGGTTGATCATAAAGAAGGAATGCAGTTTGATCGTGGATTTGCATCTCCTTATTTTTCAACAGATACAGATAAAATGGTTGCAGAGATAGAAGAACCTTATATTCTGATTACTGACAAAAAGATTACTGCAATTGCAGATCTTTTACCCTTTTTGGAGAAATTTGTAAAAGTTTCTAAAAATTTAGTCATTATTGCAGATGATGTTGAAGGAGAAGCACTCGCAACATTGGTTGTCAATAAATTAAGAGGAACATTTAACGCTCTTGTTGTTAAAGCTCCGGGATTTGGTGACAGACGAAAAGAGATGCTTGAAGATATTGCGATTTTGACCGGCGGAACAGTCATTTCAGAAGATCTTGGAAAAAAATTTGACTCTATTGAGGTAACTGACTGCGGAAGAGCTGATAAAGTTAAGTCAGATAAGGAGAACACAAGCATAATCGGAGGAAAAGGAGACAAAAAAGCGATTTTATCCCGCGTTGGACAAATTAAAAAACAGATTGAGGAATCAACATCGGAGTTTGATCGCGAAAAACTGCAGGAACGGCTTGCAAAACTTGCTGGTGGAGTTGCCGTTATCAATGTGGGAGCTGCCACAGAAGTTGAACTTAAAGATAAAAAGGAACGGGTTATTGATGCAGTTGCCGCAACAAAAGCAGCTTTAGAAGAAGGAATTGTTCCCGGTGGAGCAGTTGCCTTACTTGATATCAGTCAGCGGATGAATGTAAAAGTTCTGGGAAATACCAATAAAGATGAAATGATTGGTTTTGAAATTGTAAAAAGTGCAATTGAAGAGCCATTTAAGCATCTTATGAAAAATGCAGGACTCAATCCGGGAGAACTCATTGCGAAAGCCCGTGAAAATAGTGAACGGGGATACGGGTTTGATGTTATGCAGATTGAATCGGTTGAAACTGCAAAACCAATCGATATGATAAAGGCAGGTATAATCGATCCTTTAAAAGTTGTCCGGACCGCAGTACAAAATGCGATTTCGATTGCAACAATGGTCTTAACAACAGAGGCTCTCATTACTGATATTCCTGAGAAGAAGGAGTCAACTCCTTCAATGCCGGGAGGAATGGATGGAATGGGAGGTATGGGAGGATATTAAGAGACACTTGAATTGGAAGTTGAAAGCCCCGCTGAAAAGCGGGGTTTTCTTATTTTTCGGTATCGGTAAAATCAAGAAAAGGAGCAGTTATCATTTCCGTAATAAAAAAAATAAAAATAAAACCCAGCATTCCCAAAAATCCGATTGCGTCTTTTGCAACACCGGCATCAGTTTCAGGATTTGCCATATTTTATTTTACTAATCCAAGCGGCATATACCAGGTAAATGCTTTTTTGCAAACAGGACAGTTTATTGGAGGCTTTTTACCTTTATAAATATTCCCGCAGTTTACACATTTCCATTCAAGTTCTGTTTCTGAATCGTATAATGTTTTATTATCTAATTTCTTTGCGATAATAATATATCTTTCTTCGTGCTTTTCTTCAACAAATTTGAGAGCTCCAAATAGTCGTGTTGCTTCATTTTCTTTTTCTTCAATTGCTACCTTTTCAAAGTCGGGATACATCGTTGTCCATTCATATTTTTCGCCGGCTGCAGCCATTTTTAAATTATCAGAAGTTTTTTTGTATGGTTCAATGTCTAAATCTCCAGTTGTTTTGACTGGTCCTGTGATAAGTTCAAAAAGTTCTTCGGCGTGAACCCGTTCGTTATCTGCAGTTTCCTCAAATATCCGTCCGATCCATTCAAGTCCCTCACGTTTTGCAATTTTTGCAAACGTTGTGTATTTATTGCGCGCTTGACTTTCACCCGCAAACGCTTTGAGTAGGTTTTGTTGTGTTTGATTCATATACATTATCCTATCAAATCTGAATATATTGTCAATATTGATGTGTAGACCCGCTTTGAAAGGTTGATATAATAAAACAATGAAAAATAAATTTACCTCTTTTCTATTGATTGGAGGGGTATTTTTTTTACTTATTTTTTTTAGTTATAAGGCAATTACTTCTGTACCTTTTGAGTTTGATAGTATTATTTATCATGTTCCTCTTGCAAAAAGCATTCTAAATGGGCAAATATTTCATCCCGATAAACTTCATTTTCCCAATAGTGCGTTTCCTGCCTCTTCCGAATTAATCCTTGCCCTGATGATGTTGCTTCATGTTCCATTAAATTTGTTTAATATAATTGCCTGGGTGATTCTTGGTTTTTTACTATATTTTCTTGGTAAGCGATTTGGTTTAAAATCAGATTCCCGCATCTTTAGTTTTTCCATCATAACATTGCCAACAGTTATGCGTCTTTTATTATGTCAGACAACCGATATTTGGCTGGCTGTATTTTTTGTTTGGATTTTATATTTGTTTCAAAAACCTGAGAAAAAATTATTATATTTTTTTCAATTAGGATTGTCTTCAGGCTTTCTTATTGGATCAAAATTTTCCGGACCGCTTTTTTTACTTGCATTATTACTGATATATGGAAAAAAAGTGTTGCCGTATTTATCTTTAAGCCGTTTTATTTGTTTTTTTATTCCATTTTTTCTGTTTGGTTTATCTTGGTATGTCAGAAATGCGATATTTTTTTCAAATCCGTTTTATCCGGCACCTTTTTTATGGATGAAGGGAATTCCTGCCTTTTTTTCACATGTCCTTCCTTCACATTTTAATATGATTATGACAGTAAAAAACGGATTATTATTTACGACGAACGCAATAGTATCTGAATACTTATTTTGGCCCTTTCTAATAATATTTGGAATATTATTTGTAACTAATTCAAACAAGGAAAAAATTATTTTTAAAGAAAGCCGAAAGCTTTTGATCTTAGGTGTTTTTGGCGTTTTTGTATATTTAGCTATTCCCGGATATGCATATAACTATAATAATTATGTTTCAGAAATACGATACAGTATTCCGGTAATTATTTCGCTTCTGCTTTTGTTTTTTGTTCAGATGCAAAAATTGAAGATATCAAAGTATTTATTTATTTTTATTTTTCTTAATTTTCTTGCTCTTATTACTTTATTTTTTTATGGAGCATATCATCCTAAAATAATAGTATTGATTGGTTTAATAATTTATATTATTATGTCAATCCCATATCCAAAGCGAGCATCACAATAATACCTAAGATAGTTCCAGTCGTTGCAATGCGCTCAAAACCCTTATTATGTGTTTCAGGAATAATTTCATTACTGATAACATACAACATTGCTCCTGCGCCAAAACCCATCGCATAGGGGAGAATAAAAGTAATTTTTGACACCAACAATATTCCAATTACTGCAAGGGGAATTTCAACTAAGCCTGATTTTATTCCAACCCATGCCGATTGCCATTTAGTTCCTAATTTTTGAGCATAATGTGAAAATGAAACAGAAAAACCTTCCGGAACATTCTGAATTCCAATTGCAAGCATCAGTGTAATAGCTTCTTTTAAATGATGAGATCCCATTGCAATTCCGACGGATAATCCTTCCGGCATATTATGAATAGTAATTGCCATAATAAAGAGCCAAAGAGAGCGAATTTGTGATTGATTATTTTTTGTTTTGAGTATATGTTCATGAGGAATGATATGTGTGGCAACATCCAAAAAAATTGCCCCGAGAATAATTCCAACAATAACAGGAAAAATACCATTTATTTTTGATCCCGGAATAATAAGACTGGTAAAACAAGCTGCCAACATCAATCCCGCTGCAAAACCAAGAGATAGGTCAAGAATTTTTTGTGAAACAGTTCCTCTTACAAAAAACACAACAAGTGATCCCAGTGTATTAAAAAGTGTAATGATTACTCCTACCAGTACCCCTAAAACAATCGGATCATTTTTCCAGATAGAAAAAAAAGATATAAGTGTGTCAATCATAGAGATTTATATGCAAATTATACTTTAAACCCAAATACAAAATAAAGAATATGAAGTATTTATATTTACTTACCATACCAGGCTAAAAATTTGATAAAATAAAAAAGAACAAAGAATATACCAGAGGTACCGCGAAGCGGCCACGTTGTGGCCCAAGACCCGAAGGGTAGCCTTCGGCTTGTCCTGGTGGAGGGACCACTTCGTGGGCCAACGGGGAGATTTATTGTATGTATTACGTATATATACTTAAAAGTTCGGTTTTAAACAAGTATTACACTGGTGTTACGAGTAATATTAAGAAACGATTAAGAAATCACAATATTGGAGGTACAAAATCAACAAAACCATATAATCCATGGAATATTGTTTATAAGGAAGAGTACATAAGTAAAAATGAAGCGTATAAAAGGGAATATTATCTAAAAAGCCCAAAAGGTTATTTAGAAAAGAAGAGTATAATGTCGAAATTAAGCTAAAGAATTTTTTATTCCAGAGGTACCCAAGTGGCCAACGGGGGCAGACTGTAAATCTGCTGGGCTTGCCCTACGAAGGTTCGAATCCTTCCCTCTGGACTCAGAAAAAAAGACAGCCGAAGTGCTGTCTTTTTTTGTGTATTCGGAGGGATGAGTTTACACTGAAGAATGAAGTGAAGTTTACCCCGAAAACCCCACATACTCAATGGGGTTATTTGGGAAATCCCTCCCCCTGGACTCAGGATAGGAGAAATTCAAAAACACTACTTTAGCCTTTCTTGACAATATAAAAAGGTTCTAACTCTTCGAATAACTCAGGTCAAGTTGTTCTCTATAGTATTTGGTAAAATATACTCATATGGGATTTCTCAAGCCAACTGGAAAAATTGCTAAGTTTTTTAAAACCAGTCAACAGTATACTTATCGCAAAGGAGAAATAATCCTTCGTCCCGAGGACATACCTTCGGGCACATATTATGTTGAAAGAGGTTTTATTAAATGTTATTCCATTACCCCTGATGGAACGGAAAATATTTATGTTATTTTCCAGGCAGGAGATATCTTTCCCGCGCGTTGGCATTTTGTCGAAGATGCTGATAACAAGCTTTTTTACGAAGCGATCACTTCAGTTGTACTCCATAGAAAACTACTTACTGTTTTTGAGGGATTTTATTCTTCAGATCTTGAGGCTGCGCTTGAGATGCAAAATGCAAACTTGATAATAATCAATATTCTTGCCCGAAGGATTGAAAACCTGGAACATACCAAAGCTTATGCCCGGGTAATCTTGCGTCTTTTAGGGCTAGCCGATGGCTTTGGTAAAAAAAATGGAAATAAAGTCGTTTTAGACATACCGATTACCCACTATGATTTTGCCCATACGATTAATATGAGTCGGGAAACTGCAAGTCGAGAATTGGAACAACTTCAGCGAAAAAAGCTTATTACCGAAAAGAACCATATTGTCACGATCAATGACCTGGAAAAGTTGGAAGACGAACTGGAAGAATTCTACCTTAATAAATAGTGATATTTATCACTATTCTCACCTCTTAACCGTCACTGCCATATTCATCAAGTGGATTTATTATTGGAAATAGAAAGGAAACAATTATATGGATAATGTAAAAACAGATTTTATCAAAACAGAAATTCGACAGGATCACTACCACAGCGATTGGGTGAGATTTTTTCTTCTTATGGGTAGTTTGACTATGGTTGCTGCCATGCCTTTTTATATTAATCGTTTTTCCATCTCTTTAATAGGTGCAATTTTTATGATTGTCATTGTCGTTTTGTTTTCAGGAATGACAGATTCCCGGCAGCGATGGGTAGGAGTAATTAATTGGATAATTTCTTTTTTTGTATTTTGTATTTTTGAATATCAGGCGGTAACTACATATCAAGATTATTCTTTTGACGGATTTTTTTTCCTCTGTCAATTTTTGGCAATACTATTTCTGATTACGTTTTATTTTGCCACTGAAACATTAAGAGGATTTATGACGAAAGAAAAACATGCTGTCCTTTGACTGTTTAGTGACGATCGTCACAATGATTGTCTCTTAATGGTCACTGAGATAACTTGCAGACAATAATACACTGAATACAGGATTATAAATTGTTGCTTACCAGCAACACAAAAAAATGAAAGGAGGTGAAAAAATATGGACAAAATGCTCGTTGTTACTTTTAACACAGAAAGAAATGCATATGAAGGATTGGATGCTTTGAAAGACCTTGAAGAAAAAGGCGACATCGCACTTTATGCAACTGCTGTCTTGACAAAAGACAAGGGCGGTAAAGTCATGATTAAGCAGTCGGCTGATCAGGGCCCCGTGGGGACTGCTGTCGGAATGCTGACAGGAACCGCTGTTGGCATGCTTGCCGGACCAGTTGGCGCTGCCATTGGTGGCAGTGTTGGCAGTATGGTCGGCGCATTAAGTGATGTTGAAAACTTAGGAGTAGGTTCTCAATTTCTCAATGATGTTTCAGAATTGCTTATACCTGGAAAAACAGTTGTTTTGGCTGAAATCGAAGAAGACTGGGTAACTCCAGTTGATACGAAAATAGCTCAACTAGGTGGACACGTTATGAGACAACCGCGTTTCGAAGTCTTTGAAGACCAGCTTGATCGTGAATCGGCTGCACTTAACAAAGAAATGAACGAAATACGGGAAGAGATGAAAGAAAGTCGTGAAGAAACGAAAGCTTCTTTACAAAAGACTTTTCAGTCTTTGAAAGAAAGAATGATCTTAACTGCTTCAAAAATTGAAGCTAAGTTGGATCAAGTCAATCAAGAAGCTCAACACAAAGTTAAAACATTGCAGAATCAGATGAAGAACGTCAATGAAGAGAAAAAGATCAAAATGGAGAAACGGATTGCTGAAATTAAAGCAGATCAGAAGATGCGGAGTGAAAAACTTCACAAAGCAAACAAACTGATAAAAGAGGCTTTGACAGCCTAAAACGCACAGGTTCTTTGCGTATAAAAACTGCCAGGCACAATTCTGCGCCTGGCAGAAAGACCCAACATTTATAAATTAAATTCAAGATGAAAGGAGGTGAAAACATATGAAAGGATTTATCAATGATGTATGGTGGATATTGTTACTGCGCGGACTTGGACTCTTACTTTTTGGAGTCGCCGCGGTTGTCTGGCCGGGAATAACATTAGTTTCTCTGGCTACGTACTTTGCAATTTTATTGTTAGTATCAGGCATAGCAGATATGCTTATCGCCATCGGTCAAGCAGCAAATAAACGATCATGGTTTGTTACGTTAATATTGGGAATTATTGAAGTAGCCGTAGGTGTTTACTTTTTCAAGAACCCGACTTTAATTCTGACGACCTTTGTCGGAGCTATAGGCTTCACTTTTATTGTGCAGGGCATTTTGAGCATTGTGGCATCTATTATAGGTACCACTGACTCTGGAATGAAACTTCTTGAAATTATTACGGGAATACTCGGAATAATTACCGGTTTTGTTATTATGCAAAACCCGGTAACGGGAGGACTTGCCTTTACTTGGATACTGGGCGTGTACGGCATAATTGCCGGCACTATCAGCATCGCCTCGGCCTTAAGTCTCCGACAATTTGTTGGAGAAGTTGAAAATGTCTTATCGCCACGTAAAGCTTTGAACAAAGCCTAAATAATTGTTATAGAGTGGGAATCTAAAGATTCCCACTCTATCAATTGGATTGGCAATACGCAGGAAGATTGAAAATTTACTATACTAAATTTGAGCGTAAAAGGTTCTAACACCCGCAATTGCTCTGGACTCAGAAAAAAAGACAGCCAAAGCGCTGTCTTTTTTTGTGCATTCGGAAGGATGAGTTTAACACTGATGAAACAGAAGTGAAGTTTACCCTGAGGAGCAAGTTTTTATTGCGACGTGAGGGAATCCTTCCCTCTGGACCCAGGATTGAATAAACATAAAAACACTACTTTAGCTTTTCATGACAGTGCATAAAAGTTCGAACTTTATGATAATTTTACACAAGAAGACTGGACTGAAGCTGACAGATATGGCAAGTTTGATTATTATATCAATGTAAAACAAAGGTTCGAATTGAATTGATATAATTTCTGTAATTATTTATTAATTTAATAAATATGAGATTTGCAATACTTAATGATGCTCACATTGGACCAATCACAAGCGGATATAAATTTGGAGTTCAACGAAAAGTAATGGGAGAAGGAGAAAATTTACTAAAGGAGTTTGTAAGAAAAATGAATGAGGTGGATTATCCCGAATTTGTTGTGAATCTTGGTGACTCAATAGAAGATGTAAACGATAAGGTGAAAGATATTATTTCATACAAAAGATTTCTTTCTTTGCTATCCTCGTTGAAATATCCTCTCTATCACTTGATCGGAAACCATGATGTACGAACTCTTCCTCAAGAAGAAATTGCAAAAATATTGGGATACGAGAAAATGTATTATTCATTTGATTATGATGAATACCATTTCATTGCCTTGAGTTTTGAAATGATGGAAGACCATACTCATGACTTAGCTGCAATTTCTGCTCAAATACCTCAAAAACAAATGGAGTGGCTTAAAGAAGATTTATCAAAAACCAATAAACCTTGTATTATTTTTGTCCATTATGGTCTGGCAGATGACGATATGAAAGGAAATTTTTGGTTTGAGAAAGATCCATATCATGCCATGATGAGTAATAGAAAAGATGTTCGGAAAATTCTGGAAGATTCAGGAAAAGTGAAAGCTGTGATATCTGCACATCAACATTGGAATAGAATGCATGTTCATAATGGTATTCCCTATTTCACTATCACCTCAATGATAGAAAATACTCATAATAATGGTTTCGCCTCAGGAGCAAATACTATTGTTGAACTGAGTTCAAAAAAGATCAGTGTAAGCGTAAGAGGGAATGATCCTATTTTATTTGAGTATAAATTTCAGTAATTTTATTTAGATCAATTTACCAGACTAAATTGTGTGTGAAAGGTTCTGATGTCCTTCAGGAATCTGGACACGACTGGATTTGAGGCATAAGGCATTCAAAACATATAATTGAACCTGCTTAGCAACCCATTCTTGGGGTTAGAATCTTCCTGATATAATATGATATGAATTTTAATGAGATCATTATCCCTTTTCTATTGACTTTGCTTGCAGGTTTGTCGACTGTTGCAGGTAGTCTTATTTTTCTTTCTCATACCTTCCGAAAAAAAGATTTATCAGTTTTTTTCTTGGACTATCTGCAGGGGTGATGATTTATCTTTCGTTCATGGAGCTTCTCCCATATGCAATAAAAGACATTGGATTTCTCAGTAGTAATATTTTCTTTTTCATTGGTGTTATTGTTATGGCTCTTGTTGATTTTTTACTCCTCATCATTATCTTGAAGAAAAAGTCTGTCAGAATCAACATATTATCGATCGAAAACTTCTTTCGACCGGACTTGTCGTCACTTTAGGTCTTATTATTCATAACTTTCCCGAAGGAATGGCGGTATTCTTAAGTTCTTTCACTAACATGAAGCTCGGAATGCTTCTTGCCATTGCAATAGCTATTCACAATATTCCAGAAGGAATAGCGGTTGCAGCTCCTATTTATAACGCCACTCAGAATAAGGGGAAAGCAATTAAATATGCCTTCATATCGGGAATGGCTGAGCCATTAGGAGCTATCATTGCTTATCTTTTGTTCAAGCCCTATCTTAATAGGAATATTCTGTCTTACATTTTTGCTCTTGTTGCCGGAGTCATGGTCTATATCAGCTTTGACGAACTTCTTCCTGCCTGTTTTAGGGAAGGTCATGGACATCGTGCAATACTCGGCATCATGTCAGGAATGATAATCGTATCGTTAAGCCTCCTTTTTCTTTAATAGTATTTATTTTAAGGAATTCCTATGTATTAATTTGAATGGGTTTCTCTTTATTGCAGGATCAGCAACTGTTGTGTATAATATATATTATTTCCTTTAACTACTATGAATATTGATCGAACCAAGGAATTCGAAATCTTTTATAAACAGTTCTCAACGCGTGAATATAAGAAAGGAGAAATGCTTATTCGCGCAGACGACAATCCGCAAGGTATTTTTTGTTTGACTAAAGGATATGTGAGACAGTATATTATCTCCAAGACAGGAGTTGAACTGACTCTTCAAATTCTCAAACCCATTACCTATTTCCCACTTATATGGGCAATCAATGGGGCTCCGAATATTTACTTTTATGAAGCATTAACCTCAGTCGAAGTGGGACGTGCACCAAAAGAACAAGTTGTGAGTTTTATTAAAGATAAGCCTAGTATTATTCTTGAGCTTATGAGCAAACTTTTAGGTGACTATGCTGAGACACTTTCTCGTATTGAACACCTTGTGTTTAGCGATGCATATCGAAGAGTTGCCTCTGTACTCCTTTATATAGCTAAACATTTTGGGGAAGAAAGTAATAAGGGTATCATTGTTAAGCACCGTTTTACACAACAAGATATTGCAACACTTGTCGGAATTGCTCGGGAAACGGCAAGCATTGAAATTGGAATTCTAGAAAAAAAAGGTTTAGTTAAGTATGTCGATCATTCCATGCAATTTGCACGTATTGCAGATCTTGAGCTTGAATTAACTGTCGATAAAAAAAATAATAATTTTTAACTACCGTTTCTTGTAATCCAGCTTACACTCTTTTTTTAATCTGTATTGTTAAGGTAGTATTTCTTACGTTACATCGTATTTCATTATTTCATCTTATACTTGCAATATATGACAACACAAGAAGAAGTGACAGTAGTCGAAAATCAAATTCCAACACAGGTCGTTAAAAAAACAACCAAACAGGTTGAACCGCCGGTAAAAGGGGAAGCTCCTCAAAAAGTGTATGAAAAAAAGAAAACAATTTTGAGGCTTAATCAGATCATTTGGTATATATTCGGTTTTATTGAAGTACTCCTGATTTTTAGAGTAGTCCTCAAAGCATTGGGCGCAAACCAATCTTCCGGATTTACCGGTTTGATTTATTCAATTACCAGTCCGTTTGCGCTTCCTTTTAGCGGTATCTTGGGGGTTTCAATTTCAGCTGGGTCAATTCTTGAATGGTCAACAATAATTGCAGGAATTGTATATCTGTGTATTGCTTGGGGATTTATATATCTATTAGAAATTATCTATCCCATCACGCCAAGAGATATTGAAACAGAATAAATAATTATAAATTAATTAATCATAAAAATATATGAAAGATAAAAAGATGAATAAACAGGAGGAAAAGGAACTTGGAGCTAAAGTTAATCCAGTGATGATTGCGGTTGCTGGAGCGGTTGTTGGAGCTGGAATTGCTGTTGCAGGAGTAGCGCTTTCCGATGAAAAAAACAGAGAAAAAATAACAAAAACTGCAACAAATGTAAAGGACAATGTGATTCATTACGTAAAAAATACACAAAAGCAAGTAGAGGAAGAAAAGAAAGCATTTAAAAATAGAATTGAAGCTGACAAAATAAAAGTAAATAAAGTTGTTGCCTCAGCTAAAAATTCACTCCATAAAATGACAAATGAAGTTAATAATGTTGTCAAATCATTATGACCACTATTGTAAACGGTACAACACCAACCAATGATTCAGGCGGTTTTGGTTTCTTGATAGGGATTGTAGTAATAATAGGATTCGTCATATTATTTTTTTACTTTGGTCTGCCGGCGATAAAAAATATGGGGCCAACTCAGCTTAATGTTCCGGCTCCCCAAATAGTCGTGCCAAATAAAATAGATGTGAATGTAAAACAGACGAAATAAGAAAATTATTACAAGTTTAAAAAATATAATAAGGGGGTGAAAAAAATATGAGCATTATCGATATTATCATAATTATTTTAGTTATTTCATGGTTGGGAGGGTTCTCTCTCAAATTAGGAGGTGGGCTTATTCATTTAATTTTGGTAATTGTAGCTATTTTGTTAGTCGCTCGTCTATTGGGTTTTAGTGTGTGATGTATTGACGCTGTTATCAATTAAAAATGAAAAATATGAAAATTGCAAAAAAGCTAGATATATTAGGTCAAAAAATAAAAGGTAAAACTCAACAAGTCAAGGGAGGAATTGAAATTGCATCAGGTCATCCGATAAAAGGTAGAGTGGATAAAATACGCGGAAAGATCAATGAAATGAGTGCTGATATAAGAAATAAAATAGATTAATTTCAGATAACTTATATGGGAGAAACAGTTTTTCCTTATTCAAATCAACAAAAAAAAGGTATAAAACCAGCTGTGATTATTGGTTTGGCTTTTCTCATCGTAATACTTATAGGAGGATATCTTTTTTTTCGACAATCAAAAAAAACGGTTGAGAATAAGACAACTGTAGTTGAGAAAAAAGAACCTACACCGACAAAAAAACCGGAGATAGAAAAATCAACGGTAAAAATTCAAGTATTAAATGGTACCGGTACTCCCGGTCAAGCAAGTGTAGTTGTAAAAGCTTTGGAAGATGCGGGATATAATCCTGATAATATTCAATCAAGTAATGCAGTGACGTTCGATCATTTGACAACAATTATTACCGCTCGATCCAATTTTGATGAAAGAGTAGACGATATAAAAACAGTGTTAAAATCAATATTCGATGAGATTACAGTTGACTCCTTAAAACTTAATGAAGATAGCGGATTTGATATTGTGGTCATTACCGGTGGTAAAATACTGGAAAATCTGACTCCAACCCCCACAGACACAACGCCAAAGCTTTCTCCTAGTCCCATACCAAGTCCGAGTTCAAGCCCGACTCCGAGTCCCACCTTAAGTCCTGCTCCAACTTCGTCACTGTAAAATTTGCTTACTATTTTATCGTATAAACCTCCTTCAATACATTCAGGATTTATTCTTCGGCTTCTTTTTCAATTTTTAGAAACTATCGCTTCTTATTCCAGAGTGTTCTTATTACGGGATTTGTGTAATCGATATTACTTAATAAGAGGGGTCACTATTGCTGTATATAAATAGTTTACTGATTATACTCGTTCTATATGAGTTCTATACAAGCAAGCTTAATTTATTCATTTCCGCTTACAAAATTGTTCCCAAAAACAATTTCCTATAAGAGTAGTAATAGGAATAATTTTTTGAAGTATATTATAACTCTTGTACGTAATCCTATTTTCGCCATTATTGTTAGTCCGTTATTAGCGTATGAATGTTTTTTTAATATTATGCCATATGTTCTTGATTTTTCCTATTTTTTATGTTCAATAATAATCACTGTATCATTTGTTTTTCTTTTGATTCCTATCTTCGAAGTTTTATTTATCCTAAGAAAAATATCTATAATGTCATTTAATAAAATTAAGGATAAAATAATAGGTAACTCCGTTGTTATAACTTAGCCTTTTTTCCCACAGTTTTATTACAAGATTTAAGCAATTTACATTACATAATAAAAGGCATCCACACTGCAGAATATAAACTATTAAGAAATTATACTTTTAGTATATGAATACATCACAAGCTGGTTTAATCAATGTGTTTCCGTTACCCAAGTTTTCACCGGCTCCTATTTCAGTTATGAGCAATATATGGGATGCCTCTTTTATTAAAAAGTTTGCTACTCCAAAATGGCCGTATGAACTTTACAGGGGGAGTTTCATTCACGATTTGGCTCTAGTGTTTTTCTCACCGGTTAAATGAAAAATAAATTAACAAATTTAAATTATTTTAAAAAGGAAGGAGGTGCATAATAAATTATGGGAATAGTACTTTGGATTATTTTTGGAGCGCTTGCAGGGTGGATAGCGTCGGTTATCATGAAAACTGATTCCCGTCAGGGAACTATGATGGATATCATTTTGGGAGTAGCCGGAGCGGTAGTAGGTGGTTATCTTATGGGTTTGGTTGGTCAGGCAGGAGTTACAGGATTTAATCTTTATAGTTTTGTGGTTGCGATTATTGGTGCGGTTGTAGTCATATATGTTGGCCGTATGGCTCGAAACAAATAATCAAAAATTGGAATAAATACAAGACATGAACATCAAAATAAATGATCAGCGTGGGAATATACCGATTTTATCTAATAAACCACCAATACAGAAAGAAATAGATGTACTGAAGGAAAAAGTTGATACATTGACAAAACAAGAAAAGATCAGGAGTGTTAAACTTGTGGAAACCAATAAGGAAAAAAACAAGAATTTGGTGGCTGAATTAGTTAATAAATCCAATAAAATACTTGTGTCAATATCGACACATAGATTTCCTTTTGATTTTTTTCCTAATACCATCAATATAGAAGAAGGAAGAGTTACTGTCATTATAAGAACCTTCTTTCTATCATCTCAAGTACATAGTGTTGACATCAAAGATATATCCAATGTTTTTATTAATACAGCTCCATTTTTTGCTGAGTTAGTTATTTTTTCAAAAACATTTCAGGCGAATGAAGTAAGAATACGTTATCTGAGAAAGAAAGAAGCCGTTTTCGCCCGAAGGATAATTGAAGGACTGAGGTTATTTAAAGAAAAACAAATAGACACATCTCATTTTAGTAGAGAAGAGCTTATATTAAAACTCGAAAAATTGAGTACAACAAAAATTGTTACTTAACATTTATTTTATAAAGGAGGTGAACAACATATGAATATTTCATTTTCAAATTTAACACCATTGGCTTCATTAGTATTCGGAATATTGATTTTGGTATTCCCAAAATTTCTAAACTATTTGATTGCGGGATATCTTATTATTACCGGAATTATTGGTCTTGGTTTGTTGAGATAAAAAAGTTAACTCATTATAAGTTGGTAAAAATACTATGTTAATTTTAATTCTAACTTTAGTTGTGGGATCGATGCTTGTTTATATTTCAAGATTTAATTTTCAACCTGTTTCGGTAGATTTAGGGTTTACTGTTTTTTCAGGGATACCTCTTTTTTATATAATTGTGGGTTCACTTGTGATAGGACTGGTACTCTCTTATCTGGTCTCCCTTATTCAATCAATTTCAACATCGTTTATTCTTCATGGAAAGAATGTTGAAATAAAAAAAAATAAAGACGAGGTTCTTGAGTTAACAAAAAGAGTTCATCAACTTGAGATAAAAAATGAAAAACTGGGAAAAGATTCTGGAATTGAGCCAGGTGACAGAAATTCTTTATGAAAACAATATTAACTAAAATATGGAAAATGCTGCGTCTTCCAAAAGAACTGCAATTATTTGTAATGAGATTTTTTCAGGATCAATTTCTCGTGGGTGTTACTGGAATCATTTTAAATGATAAAAAAGAAATTCTGCTTTTTAAACACACATATCGATCACATGCTTGGAGTTTACCTGGAGGATATTTAAAGTCAGGCGAACATCCTCGAGAGGCGCTTGAACGAGAAATCAGAGAGGAGTCTGGTTTGGTTGTAAGTGTTGATGATTCGCTTAAAACTCGTACTGATCGCGAAAGTGCCCGTTTAGACCTATGTTATACCGGTGTTTTTATTGGTGGGGATTTTGTTCCGACACATGAAGTATCAGAATATGGTTTTTTCTCTCAAGACAAACTTCCTCTACTTCGAACAAATCAGATTTTTTTGATTGATGAAGTATTAAAATCAGTTACTCCAAAAAACGAAAGTTAAATAAATAATTATTCCAGGAACAACGATTATTTACAGAATCCAGTTAAAAATCCATCCCATAATCATAATTCCGATAATACTTATCCCAAAAAAGGTGGCTAACAATTGCCATTTCATTACTTTTTTCAAGATCATGGATTCGGGAATGGAAACCGTAACAATAGCAGTCATAAAAGAAAGAGCTGTTCCGAGCGGAACCCCTTTTTGAACCAAAGCTTCCATAACAGGAATTACACTTACTGAGTTTGCATAAAGAGGTGCTCCAAGAAGAGTTGCGAGAGGAACGGTCCACCAGGCTTTGACTGAAAGATATTTTTCAACAAGTGAGGCTGGAACAAAACCGTGAATAAGCGCTCCAATACTTATTCCAAGCACAACATAGGGGAATACCTTTTTGGTGATATTCATTCCATCTGTCCAGAAGTACCTTAAAAGTTCTTTCAAAGGAAGAGGAGTTCCTCCATTTTCCTGTTCAACTTGGACCCTTGACTTGAATTTAAGAAGTTCCGGTTTTACATACTTCTCCATAGCAAGCTTTTGAATAAGAAATCCTCCTATCATTGCAATTAAAATTCCAACTATGTTGTAAATCATTGTTACTTTTATTCCAAACATTGCAGGGAAAATGTAGAGGGATGATTCATTTACTAAGGGCGAGCTTATCAAAAATGCAAATGTTATTCCTAACGGAATACCTGCCCCAACAAAACCAATAAATAGAGGAATTGATGAACAGGAACAGAACGGAGTAACAACTCCAAGGATTGCTGCAAAGAGATAATCTAGCCCAAACCATCTTCGCTTCAGAAGTAAATCCCGTACTTTTTCCATGGGGAAATAATAGCGGGTAAATGCCATGAAGTAATTAATGACGATAAGAAGTAATCCTATTTTTATGGTGTCATAGATAAAGAAATTGATCGTATCCCCCCAATAGGAATGAGGGACTATTTGAAACCACTGATAGGTGGCAAGGTCAGCAAAGAGTTGAATGGGCTTAAATATATCCATAGGTGTTTAGCAACATCTTCCTCCACATTCACACTTGGGTACATCATTTTTAATCTTTATTCCTGTATTAATTACCTTCTTTATTTTTTCAATATCAGGAGTAAAGCCCGACATAACAACATTACCATTTACAGCTAAAACAGGACTTGTCATAGAGCCGATTTCGATTAAAGCCTGCATACCTTCGGAATCACTGAGATAATCAACTTTTTCTTTAAGCCCCATTTCCTCTACTGCTTTTTGGGTAATTTCATATAATTTCTTACAGGTTGGACATCCGCTTCCCAAGACTTGGATTTTCATAGATTTCTTTTCTTTTAATTTATAATCTGACTCAATTTTGAGCTTATTTGCTATTGCTTGTTTTATGAGATCGACAGGAATTGTTTCATATGTTTTATCTTTATAGGTAATCGTCCGACAATTACATCCTTGTGGATCGTCAATCAGGTCTGAACAGGAGTCACAATGGTTTTCTCCCAGTTTTGTATCGGGAATTATATTTTCAATAAGTACTCCGTTAAGTAGTATTTGGTTTGATTCTGCCATACGACTTTCAGGGAGCTTGGTTTCTTTATATTGAATTTCAATTCCTCTTGATTGATATTCTTCTTTTAGTTTGTTGAAAACTTGATTTAAATTGTTTCCGGTATTAGAACAGCGTTCACATGTCTTTCCATCTTTATCAAAATGTTTCCACTCAATAAGTATTTGTTTCATAATAGATTTACTTTAACTGGAATAATAAATGAGTAATATTTTTACCTCTTTGAGTTAAGGAGTAGTAAACATAAAGACCTTCCTTCTCATCTTTGATTATCTCAGCCTCCTTTAAATCCTTTAAATGATGAGAGATTAAGCTTTGGGAAAGTTTGAGGTGTTCCATAATTTCACAGACACAGTGTTTATCTTGTTTCAAGATACAGAGAATTTTTAATCTACTTTCTTCTCCCACAAGTTTAATAAGCGAGGATAACGATGAGACATTCTTAAATTCAATTTTATGCTGTGTACAGCAATTATATGAACTCATATTCATATAGTCTAACTGTTTCTTTAACAGGTGTCAAGGGAAGGTGTCAATTTAAAATAAGGGTACGAACGTTTTTGGTATAATTTATTTATATGAAAAAAGTTGTACTTATCACTGGGGCGTCAAGCGGCATTGGTCGTGAAATAGCAAAGCAATTTCTTGAAAAAGGATATACGCTCGTCCTTTCCGGCAGGAATGGAGAAGGTTTTGAGTACATAAAAGGAAGAGTAAATGTAGATATAGTTTTGGGAGATATAACAAAAAGTGAAATAAGGAAAAAATTACAGGACTTGATTGTTAATAAACATAAACAACTGGATATTCTGGTAAACAATGCAGGTATTACCTACATTCAACCATTTGAGAACAATACGGAAGAACAAATAAATACAATTTTTGATACCAATCTAAAAGCCCCCATGCTTTTAACCCATGATCTTTATGAAACAATGAAAACACAGAAAAACGGAACAATCATTTTTATAAATTCTGCCGCAGGTAAACAAGGATATCCAAATCATACAATGTACTCTACTATGAAATTTGGACTTACAGGTTTTTCACAAAGTCTACGTCAAGAGGCTAAAAAATTTGGTATTCGAGTGATTAGTATTCATCCAGGAGGAGTAAATACGAATCTTTACAATAATCTCAAAGATAAACCTGATGTCAATCAGTATATGGATGCAAAAAAGCTCGCAGAAACAATTGTTTACCTTTCAGAAACATCCAGTCTCTGCCCAGACGAAATTCTAATAAGTAGAATGACCAAATAATCATATGAAAGTGTTCAAAAATGGATTAATGACAGGAATGGTGTTGCAGCTTGCTGTTGGTCCAGTATTCTTTTTTATTGTAAATCTTGCTTTGCAAAGAACAATATTTGACGGATTCGCGGGTGTAGTTGGAGTTACCTTAGCGGACTATGTCTATATCATGCTTGCAATAGTTGGCATAGGAAAATTACTTGAACATAAAAAGGTTAAGAAAATATTTGGTATCATTAGTTCAATTGTCCTTATGATATTCGGGTTCGTTATGATCAAAGGAATTATCGTTAGTCGTATAAATACTAATACTATTGTCAGTTCTACAAGCGTTATCTCCAGCTTTATTTCTGTCTTTCTTCTAACCATTTCCAGTCCATTGACGATAGTAATGTGGACCAGCCTGTTCGCTGCGAAAACAATAGAATATAACTATACAAAGAAAGAATTACTAATTTTTGGATTTTCAACGGGGTTGGCAACTTTTATTTTTATGAGTTGCGCAGTTATGTTATTTTCTTTCATAAAAGGTAGCGTTCCTATTCAATTAATTCAACTACTGAACTTGATAGTTGGATGTTTGCTTATTGGATATGGAGGAACAAGACTTATCAAGAATATAAAAAAAAGGTGAACTGGCATACTTAATCTATGGTAAAAGCAATTATATTAGATTTTGATGGAACTCTTGTTAATAAAGATATTCTTGATGTTGTTTGTGGAATTGTTGGCAAAGAAAATGAAAGCAGAAAAATAAATGAGCAGTTTCATTCTGGAAAAAGACAAGGTTTGGATGCACTCGTTGAAAGAATCAATTTACTTAAAGGAGTAACTAATCAGGATATAAAGAAAAAACTTGATGAAAATAACTACTTAGAAAAAGGAATAAAAGAACTTTTTCAATTTCTTACTGAACATAAAATAATATCTATCATTGCTTCTGGAAATATTATACCTATTCTGGAATATTACAAAAAATTACTCAATATTACGCATATCGTTGGTTCTTCACCCCATATGATAAAAGATACAATTGTTGGAATATCTGTAGATGATTTTCAAGGAAAGGATTTTAAATTAAAAGGCGTGAAAAGAATACTTTTAGATTTGTATATCCACCAAGATGAAACAATCGCTATTGGAGACTCACCCGCAGATACGCAGTTATTTGAATATGTAGGAACAAGTATTGCGATAAATCCAAAAGGAGGAATTGAAAAGAAAGTTAAATATGTGATAGACAATCTAAGTGAAGTAATCCAAATAATTGAAAAAAATAATCTACTATTCTAATCTAACATAAAATAGTTCTGTATTAAACCTTATTAGGTTTTTTCATTAGTTTTTATATAATATTTGTGTATACCTCTTTTCATAATAAGTTTTTTTCTAACATATTCCACTTACTATTTTTAAATTTATCATTCTAAAATAAAATCAATAATTTGATTTTTAAAAAGCGTCATGTTTAAAGCTATGCTAATCGAATGTTCTAATGAAGGAATAATAATATTTTTCGCTCCGAAAATGGGAACCGTAAATCCAGGTACAATCTCATCAAACAATGGTCGAAGGGTCAGAATTTTCTTTCGATCAGTATTTGTAAAAGTTTTTTCTACTTGTTGTGATTTCAAGACTGACTCCTTAAATGAAGGACTTAATTTCGTCGCTTGATCAAAACTAAACCAAGGCCAGTCACCCTCTCTGATTCTTCCACAATTTATAACTACTCGGTTTATTTGTTTTTTTCTTTCACTAAAGATATTTATTGCAAAACTACTTCCGGCACTATTACCAAGGATTGAAATTCTTGAATTTTTATGTATTAATGAGTCTACTAATTTAAGAGCTTTTTCAAGTTTTCGTTGAAAACCTTTTTCTTCAGTTTTCCATTTTGCATCAAAAACATGTGGGATAATACCAAATTTTTTCCATCCTTTTGTAATCCATTTGTGTTTAGCTACTCCATTTCCGAGTCCAGGAATAATAATTACATTATTATCTTTTGTCATGACATTATTATATCTAAATCTGCACATAAAAAGCCCTAACGTCCTCTTCACTTGCTTCAGACTGGACTTAGAAAACATATAGTATCTTTTGATACAATCTATTTACTATATGAGAGTTGGGGATATATTACCATTATTATGTCGTCAGCCTTTACTCGGTGAGCACCGTGAATTACACGCAATATGGTCAGTAATAACAAAAAAGAAAAAAGAGGTTATATTCATAAAAGCGATTTGTTAATTTACCTGGCAACAGGAAACAAGATGTCTTTATCAATACGATCAATGATCAAGTTAACATTTTGAAAAATAAGAATTGTCCATGTTTTAACTCTTTGGAGAAAATGAAATAATTACAGCTCAAGGAGCTGGTCAATGACTGGCTTATTAAAGCCAATTACGATTTGATCTTCTATCCAAAGTTGTGGCACTCCCATTTGTCCTGATTTTTCAACCATAGCTCTTGCTTGGTTTTGATCTTGTGAAACATCAATATCTTCAAATTCAACCTTCTTCTCCTTTAAGTAGGCCTTTGCCATATGGCAATAGGGACAAGTTGGGGTTGAAAAGACTTTTACTTTTTTCATATATTTTTTTGGTAATTTTTAATAAGTGAATTGATAACTTTCTTTTGTTTTATTAAAGATTCTATCCATGAAGCCAAATATATTTTTCCTTCTTTAGTGATTGTATAGCTATATCGTTTTGGTCCTATTGTTCCATTTATTGATTCTCGAGTAACATAACCTTGTTTTTGCATACGGAATAGACAACGATAGAGGTTTCCGATGTTTACTTCACAGATACAACGTTTTTTTAAGGCTTTTTGTATTTCATACCCATAGCTGGGTTTCTTCATCAGCAAATAGAGTATTCCCGGTTCAAAAAAGTTTTCTACGACAACTTGCGAACAGTTTGTTCTCATATGTATTATTTACCTAACTATATGTAAGTTTAATATAGTATACTATAATTGTCAAGAGATATTGTTAAAAGTTCTCTATACTAACATTATTATGAATTCATGTCCACTTATGCCTAAACCAAACGAAGGGAAAACAGATCGTACCATCCGTATTGTTCTTGGAGTTATTTTATTAGGCTTAGCCCTTTTCAGTCTGAATGGAATAGTACAAATAGTTACTGGTGTTGCGGGAGCAATGGCTCTTATAACCGGAGTTATTGGATTCTGTGGGCTCTATAAAATTCTGGGGATTTCAACAGTGGAGAAGAAGTAACTTAGCGATTTCGCATCATTCCACTTCCTTGACCACGGCCTCGCATCATACCTGGTCCTAAAGTTGATGGATTAGTCTCATCAAATACACGAACTCCAAGTGCATTAAATGTTGATCCAACTCTTGTTCCAACTGCTCGTACTGAGTCACCAATTTTTGGTTGACCATATGGAAAGTGAGTATTGGAGTTTAGATTAACAATAGCATTATTATCTTCTTCATCTTGAATGGTGATGGCGTTGGCGTTTACTTTGGTAACAATACCTGATACAGTATTTTTATTGTTCATCATTCCCATTCGAAAGAACCTTCCCTCTTGTTGATATATTTGTTGACCCACTTGTTGTTTGATAGAAATCCATCCAATGACTAATATTCCAATAGCTACAAATAAAAGAATAGAGAAGAATGGTTTTTTATATGAAAAATCAAACGTTCGAAAAATGAGTGCTAAAAAAACAAAAAGGATAGCAAAAATAGCCATAAAAACGTAAGGAAATGACTGAACAAAAGAAAAAAGTCCCGGATTTCCATACCCACCAAATAGTAAGTCGCTATTGCTGTTTGTCCAGTATAAAATTAAACCAATAGTAAAAGTGAGTAAACCAATTATTGCAACAATACTACTATTTATACCGATTTTTTTAGCCCACACGGAAAAAGGGGATTTCATTTTGATTTCTCCCTTTTCAATCTTGTCTGTGATTGTATCAGCGATTGTTTTTTTCATAACATATTTTTTTAACTTTTAACTTTCCTCGATGTATTAATACTCCAACATTTTGTATAGAAATACGTAAAATATCGCTTATTTCCTCATATGTCTTTTCTTCATAGAAAAACAGAATAAGAGGGTCTTTGTATTTTATTTCTAGTTGTTCAACACATTTTTTTAATTTTATTCTCACCTGTTCATCATCTATTTTTTCTTCCATATAGTCTTTACTTCCTATATCAAACCATTCCGGCATCGAAACAAATCTTTGAATAAAGCTACTCCCGATAAGGTTTACACTCTCATTATGTGCAATTCGGTATAACCAACTTGAAAACTTTAGACTATTATTAAAGGTTGGCAAATTTTTGTACGCCTTAAGAAATACATTTTGCAAAATATCTTCAACCTCATTTTTTCTATTCGTGATTGTTAAAATATATCTTTTTAATTTCACCTCATAACGGATAACTAAATGATAAAACAACTCTTTTTGTCCTGAGACTATTTTTCTTACCAAATCCTCATCGGTTGCTTTATCTATTGATCTCATATTATTAATACAAATGATTTTTATTTTTATTACAACAATACCTCCTCTATTGTATCAATTACATTTCGAGGAGGTATATTGTATTTTCTTATCTGTGCATTCCCATTCCTTGTCCTCGACCGGATCCGTTTTGAAGTCCTAATCCGAGTTCAGCTCTGATTTTATTTGCTTCTGCGGTTTTTCCTTCTAAGGCCAATTTATGAGCTTGAGCAAATTGAGCAAAGTTATCTTTGTTGATAACTTGATTTGCTCTTCCTCTATTTTGCATCAAATTTTTCCATGCATTGTAGTCTTTATTTTCAAAGGCTTTTGTCATTGCTTCATGTCGCTGCGCTGTATAGTTGGGACCTTTTACATTTGGATCACCTTTATATGCTTCAACAACATTCTGACTCATAATAAAACCTCCTAAAACTACTGCGATTACTCCTAACAAGATTGATTTTTTGTTCATGTATTTTTCACCTCCTTTCATACCAATTAATACAAAAGAGGTTAAAAAATATTACAAAATTACTTTTCTTTGCTTGGCTACTTATAAAGAAGCTGCCTCTTGGAAAATCAATATACGTATAACAAGATCCATAAAACAAATCCAATACCTAAAACAGTTGTGAAAGTTGCCATTAGCTGATATAAAATATATATAGCATCATTACTTAGCTTTGTGAATCCATAGTCATTAGGTCTGTATTGTTTAATCCAGAACTGGTGTGAAAACCAATATATCATTTCTCCAAATCCCCTAAGTGAATAAAAGACCCCATATACCAAAAACATAAATTTGAGTGAGAAAAAGCCCAGCAATCCAATCAGGATAAGGCCGGGGATAACAATCAGCATATCCCCTTTTATATATATGGTTAAAAGCCGGAGAAGCAAATGAGGGTTGCTATAAAACCAATTATTTGAGATGTTTCTTGTGATTTTCATAATCACAATATTATACAAAACTATGGATATAAGTATCGACTCCCTCCTGGGCTTTGGTTATACTATAATCAAGTATGTCTTATAAAGGAAGTTTCTTTATTATCTTCTTTCTTTTTTTATTTTCTTTTGTCTTTTTTCCTTTATCTACATTCGCCAATATACCGGATCAGAGCCATTCAAGTTTAAGCGTTAGCTCTTCTGTTCCTGCAGACGGACAAACAACAGCCATTATTACGGTTACTCTTCAAGATAGTTCGGGTAATCCGGTAGCTGGACATTTAGTAAGACTTTCAGATTCAAGCAATAGCGGTGTAAACATTACAACAATATTGGACACAACCGATGAAAATGGTCACGCACTCTTTTCAATCAGATCAACAAAAATTCAAACGGATAATTTAGATGTCACTGATACAACTTCAAACATCAAGTTTTATAATTTAGGAAAAATCACTTTTACAACAGCAGGTTGTTTTGATTCTCCTCCCGGGAGCGCTCCACAACTTGTATCAGCGACTGTTTATGGCTCAAATCAAATTACATTAACCTGGATAGGTGCGGCAAATCCAGTTACCCGCTATCTTGTTTCTTATGGTTTAGCATCCGGGCAGTATATTTATGGAAATCCAAATGTAGGTGGTCAAGGTACTACTTCGTATACTGTTGGTTTGTTATCACCGGGAAAGAGATATTATTTTGTTGTCCAACCGATTAATGGATGTACTCCCGGAAATTTTTCAAACGAAGTCTCTGCAATAGCCGGTGAAATTGTCATTGATACTCCGACATTAACACCAACGTCCTCAATAGATGTAGCTCCAAAAACAAATATTCAAAATATTGTTACACCTTCAAGTATTTTAAAAGTAACCTCAATTCCATCACAAAATGTCCATCCAACTGCACCTTCCACTTTAATACAAACTTCCATCATAGATAGTTCAAAAGCAAAGGTGCTCGTAGTTATCTCTATATGTATATTGGTGGTCGGAAGTATTGGAAATTTTCTCTATTGGAAACACGAAAAAAATGTAAAAGAAACAATAAAAATTCTCGAAGAAAATCAATACTAATAAGGTATAGTTTAAACTATTTTGATATAATTTCTTTATGATAACTCTTAGTTCACTTGCACAAGAAGTTGAACAGATTAAAGAAAGAAATCGGCGTGTTGAAATTGATAAACAATGGGAAACGAGTATGATGCGAAAAGTTTTATTAATATTGTTTACCTATGGATCTATTGGTTTGTATATGTATGCAATCGGAGTAAATAAGCCATGGTTAAATGCGGTAATTCCCAGTATCGGATTTCTTCTTTCGACACTCACCCTCTCTTACTTTAAGAAATGTTGGATAAAAATTCGCAAAAAATAAATTACTCTATTGAAGATAAAATTATAGAAGTAATTATTTTTATATCTTTCTCTTTAAGACTATGGAATGAAGGCAGTAAGAGACCGTGTTTCCAAAAGTATTCAGCATGAGGAAATATTTGGTTAATAAACAGGTTTTTATAAACGGGTTGTTTATGAATAGGCCGGAAAAAAACTCGTGTTTCAATTTGGTTTTGTTCCAAGACTTTTCGAACTTTGTTAACTAAATTGGCAGAAGAAAATATAATTGCAGGAAACCAATAATTTGGGTTGGTTTGGGGAAGAGGTTGAAGAAAACGAATGTGCGGGTGTTTTAGATATTTAATATACCAGTAATTTATTAACCTTCTTTTTTTAATCAATTCAGAAAAGCGTTTTGTTTGAGAATAACCCAAAGATGCTTGTAAACCGGAAAGAACAAGATTATATCCAATGATCCGGTGAGTGAAGTGAGACTCAATTCCATAATCAAAAAAACGCAGTTTTCGAAGAAGAAGGTTTAGTTTATGATTGTTTGTTGCAATAATTCCACCATTTCCAGTGGTTATGATTTTGTTCGAATAAAGGGAAAAACATGATATATTTCCAAAACTACCAATATTCTTATTTTTATAAATTGAACCCATAGCTTCAGCAGCATCTTCGATTATGTAAAGATTATTCTTTTTGGCGATATTTATAATTGTATCCAAGTCGCAGGTGAATCCATAAATATGTACAGGCATTATGGCCTTGGTTTTATTATTGATTTTATTATTGATCTCTTCCGGGCTCATATTCCAGTCTTCCTTGGATTTGCAATCAACTAATACGGGTGTTGCACCTATCCAAACAATAGCGTTGATAGTTGCTATCATTGTATATGTGGGAATAATAACTTCATCCCCAGGACCAATTCCGAGACTTTTTAGTGCAAGAAAAAGTGCCGATGTGCCACTGTTAACAGCAACTGCATATTTCGTAAAACTGACATTTTTTGCAAAAGATTTTTCAAATTTATCAACCCATTCGCTTTTTGAAGAAATCCATGAAGAGTTAAAACATGCTTTAATTTCATCCAAATCTGAAGATGTTAGATTTGGTTTTGATAATGGAATATTATATTGTTTCATTAATTTAATTGTGTTTATTTACGCTATTGAATGTTAATTGAAAAGCAACCCAGATATAACGAAAAAATAAATATAAAAGTTGCGATTTGCTTTGTCCGTATTTTCTACGACCATATTTTACAGGAATTTGAATTATATGTAAATGACGATCTTGAATTGATTTAAGCAATCTTAGATGATAATCTCCATATCCTTGATATATATGTTGAAGTGATAGTGTTATTAGGATTTTTTTCTTTATTGCATAGTAACCGCTTAAATTATCTAAAACGGGAAAACCGAGTATGTATTTTAAAAATAAATTAAATATGTAAGTAAAGTAATAACGTATTGGTTCTTTCATTGCTCCGTTTGGGATAAATCTTGAGGCAACAACAAGATCGGCACGGGATAATGCGTCAATTAATTTTGGAATAAGAGAAGGCGGATGGTTAAAATCAGCATCCATACCGACTATTATTGATCCTCTCGTTTTCTTTATTCCGAGCAAAATAGCCGTTGCTAATCCTCGATTTTTTTCCCGCTGAAATAGATGAATACGAAAATCATTTGAATAATGATCTTTAATATACTCATACGTTTTATCAGGACTATTATCATCAACAATGATAATTTCAAAATTGATAGATCGTTTATTTAAAGTTTTGGAAATGCTTTTAATTAAAGAGAGAATATTATTACGTTCATTATAAGTTGGTATGACAATTGATACTAACATATTCTTTTTTTATTAAGTTATTAATTTTTTTTTGCCAATATTATTACAGATGAACCTATGGGAAATGATATTTTGTTTAGCAAAACAGATTCCAGTTTAAGAATGATTATAAGTACGCGGTTAACAAATTTATTTACATTCCAAACATCTGATTTTTTCGGGGAATAAATAAGGTCAATTATTTTTCTCTTCAACAAAATGAGAGGAAATATGAAGAAGAAAATATATGAAGATTTAACAATCTGAAAACCAAATGCGGGTATTTGTTGTTGTAGCTGTTTGAGTAAAAATCTCCTTTTCCCAAATAAGAACTTGTCATGTTCGCTAAATAGAAAAGGTAAAGCAGAGTCGGTAATAAGAAGATAACCACCGGGTTTTAAAACTCTATAAGTTTCCTGTAAGACTGAGTCAATATTTAAAATCTGCTGATGATAGAGAACGTCCAGTATCGTAACTAAATCAAAACTTTCCTTTTTGAAAGGGAGCTTATGCGCGTTACCCATAACTATCTTAATACCTCTTTTTGTTGCCAATGCTACGCTGTATGGGTTTTTTTCAAGACCAATAATGCTGCCATAGTGTTCCAACCATTTTGTCGTACCTCCTGTACCCGATCCGATATCCAAGATGCTATGGATAGAAGGTTCGATTGGATCAAGATACTGTTTAATAAACATTCTTTTCCCGACAAACCAAAAATGTGTTTCTTCCAACATAAACATATTTTTGTATTCACGGATATTCATTTTATTTGATCAAACTAAATACTAAGAGAATTTTATTTTAATACTTTAAGAATAGTTACGTCTTTTTTCGTATAAATAGATTTAATAAAGTCATAGTTTATTTTGCCATACTGTCTCTCTTGGAGACCATAAAAAATATAATTTATATGGTTTTCAGTAAGAAAAGTTTTTGCCTGAGTTGGTGAATATTGATTTGAAAAAAATTCCTGTATTTGTTTAGTTCTTTCTTTAGCATTAGGTGTTTGAATCAGATGTCCCAAGTAAACGCTTTTATTAGTAAACACTGGAATATGATTGCCTATCCAATAATCTGAAAGTACGCCGTCATTTGGTAATTTATCAAGAAACTTAAAAGCATCAAAATAATCTTTTGGGAGGTAATACCAGCCGTTTATGTTATTTGTCAGATTTGCTTCATTAAGTCTTTTGTAAAAAATATAAAGAGTGGATGGAATAATCGATATTATATATAAACCCGCAAAAAAACCAAGGATGGGCACTGTTATTTTTTTTTGCTGAATAAAATTCTTGATTGTAATAAGCGTAATGATAATTAAGGGAAAATACAATCCTCTTAAATAAAATCGACTAAATCCAAGAGGGAAATATGATAATAGTAAAGATATAAAAACCCACAAGCAAAGAAAAATTAATGGACGATTTTCTATTTTGTTTTTTAAACTAAAAAAACAAAATAGGAATATTGGCAGATATATACCGTAACCACTTAAAAGACCAAGCGGTGATATTGTCGGTTGTTGTTCAGCTAAATCACTTGCGAAACCTGAATTATATATTGATATATAATATATGAAAGATAGTATTGCTAAAACGGTGCCGGACATAGTAAGCGACATTATTTTATTGGTGGATTTATTTGTAAATAAAATAAATATGGAGAATATAAGTAAGTAATTTACGTAATAATATGGATAAAAAAAGATTTGTATTATATTGCAGAAAAAAGAAAGAATAAAATATTTCCCTCGGTTTGTTATTAAGAAAGAATATAAAAAAGTAAATGCTAAAATATATAAAACCATACCTATACCTTCATGAGGTCTTTGAAATGAACTTCTGAAAGCAAATCCTGTTACAAATAAATCGGGCGATTTAAACGTATTGATAAATAACCATCCGTATCCGCGACTTATTGTAACCAATAAAATAGTTATAAAAGATAACTTTATGTCCTTTAGAAAAACAAAAGAGCTATATATAAGGCTAACAATAATTATAAAGATTGTTATAAATTGAAAAAAATAGTAAAGATGAAAGATGCTGCTATTTGGAAAAAGCATTCCAAGTATTGTATACGCCGGATACATGATTATTGGTGTTTTGTCATTTGTGGTATACAGATTCTTTAATAATAGACCGTGTTTTTGACCATATCTGATCGATGAAAGATACACATTTAAGTCCCAAGGATCAAACCAGGATGCATGACCAGAATAAATAAAGCCTGAAGGTATTTTTTTTGCGGCATAAAAAGTAGGGTAGTTGTTAAGAAATATAGTAAATAAGTACAGTATGAAGAATGCAATAATTGCAATTAAATATTTTTTCATCAAATCGTTAAAAAGTATTAAATTATTTTAAATCTTAAATATTATATCTTTTTTCCACAATATTTAAAGATTAACATTAAAAGATTTGTTTAGATTCTTCTCATATTTCTATATGTAATTTATACAGTAACTTGAAAACAAATTCATATTTATGTATGATATAGAATAATTGGGTCTCAGTCAGTCCTGCATTGGTGGGACAGAAGCCTTTTCTTACAAAGACAGACTTATTTCAAAGAGACCATTTGTATTAAAAATTTTAATGCAGGTGGTCCCTTTTTTTATAATAACATGGATACACAATATAAAGGCTTAACTGATCAGGAAGTAGAAAAACGATTAATAGAATATGGCTACAATGAACTTCCTTCCCAAAAACGACAAAGTGTATTTTCTATTTTTTTTAATGTTCTAAAGGAACCGATGCTTCTTATGTTGTTGGGAAGCGGTGGAATCTATTTATTTTTAGGGGAAATAAAAGATGCTCTCATGCTTTTGACATTTGTATTTGTGGTCGTTGGAATAACGTTTTATCAGGAAAGAAAAACTGAACGGGCGCTTGATGCATTAAAAAATCTTTCAAGTCCACGGGCGCTTGTTATCAGAAATAACGAACAAAAACACATCTTCGGAAAAGAATTAGTCAATGACGACATAATAATTCTCAGGGAAGGTGACAGGGTACCGGCTGATGCTGTAATTTTGTCTGCGACAAATTTGTTAGTTGATGAGTCTCTTTTGACTGGTGAGTCTTTGGCAGTCCGAAAAGCTATCTGGGATAGAAAAACTGAGTTGGTTCATCCGGGAGGTGAGGATCTGCCATTTATTTATTCCGGGACAATGATAGTACAAGGACGAGCGATTGCGCAAGTAACTTCAATCGGGACCAGTACGGAAATCGGAAAGATCGGTAAATCGCTTCAAACAATTGAAGATGAAGATACATTACTTAAAAAAGAAACAGGAAAAATTGTTAAGAACTTTACAATTGCAGGAATGATTTTGTGTTGTGTAGTTGTTATTCTTTACATTATTTCGAAAGGGAATGTAATCAAAGCATTACTGGCGGGTATTACTCTAGGTATGGCAATGTTGCCTGAGGAATTCCCGGTAGTTCTTCTTATTTTTTTAACTCTCGGTGCTTGGAGAATGTCAAAAAGAAAGGTGCTGACAAGAAAAACTTCCGCTATTGAGACTTTAGGAGCTGCAAATACGCTTTGTGTTGATAAAACCGGTACGTTGACTTTGAATAAAATGAAGCTAATAGGAATTATGACAAATGGTAATTATCTTGATACTCAAGAGAATAACAGTCAAGTTTTACCGGAGCATTATCATCCTCTTTGTGAATATGTTTTTCTTGCGAGTCAAAAAAATCCGTTTGATCCAATGGAAAAAGAAATAAAGCAAAAAACAGAAAAATTCTTATTAAATACGGAACACATCCACACTAATTGGGACTTAATTCAGGAATACTCATTGTCAAAAGAGCTATTGGCTTTGTCTCATGTTTGGAGATCGCCAAATCAAAAAGAATATGTGATTGCTGCAAAAGGAGCGCCTGAGGCAATTGCTGACCTGTGTCATTTAGATCAAAAACAAAAAACAGATTTAATGCGTGATATAAAATTTATGTCGGAAAAAGGGTTGCGGATATTGGGAGTTGCCAAGGCACTATTCAGTAAATCAATTTTACCAAAAGGTCAGCATGACTATGATTTTGAATTTGTCGGTTTGATTGGATTTGTTGACCCTGTCAGATCAACCATTATTCAATCCGTTACAGAATGTTATAACGCCGGAGTAAGGGTAATTATGATTACCGGTGATTATCCGGGTACTGCCCAGTATATTGCCCGTGAGATCGGATTAAAAAATCCTGATAAATTTATTACAGGTTCAGAGCTTCGGTTATTAAACCATCTTCAGATTCGGGAAAAAATAAAAGACGTCAATATTTTTGCCCGAGTTGTTCCTGAACAAAAACTGATAATAGTTAACGCATTGAAAGCTAATGGTGACATTGTTGCAATGACCGGAGATGGAGTAAACGATGCTCCTGCTTTAAAGTCAGCCCATATTGGAATTGCAATGGGAGAACGTGGGACAGATGTAGCCCGTGAAGCTGCTGATATTGTTCTGCTTAATGATGATTTTTCTTCAATTGTTTCGGCTATCAGGTTGGGCAGACGGATATTCGACAATTTGAAAAAAGCAATAGCTTTTATTCTGTCGGTTCATATTCCCATTGCCGGTATGTCACTTCTTCCGGTTTTATTTAATATGCCGATTGTATTATTTCCGGCGCATATTGCTTTTCTTGAACTTATCATTGACCCGACCTGTTCAGTCGTATTTGAATCTGAAAAAGAAGAGCATAATGTGATGAATAGACCGCCAAGAGCTTTTAAACAACCACTTATCAATAGACAAACATTAATTCTCAGTCTTCTCCAAGGATTAAGCATATTAACAACAGTTTTTATTGTATTTTTAATATCATTACATTTCGGTCTTGGAGAAAAAGAAGCGAGAACATTATCATTTATTACCATTGTGTTCAGCAATATGATGTTGATAATCACCAATTTATCTCATACTGATCATTTTGTAGGTATATTAAAAAATAAAAATAAATCTTTATATTTTGTTTTAGGAGGAACACTTGTTTTTCTTTTGCTCATATTAAATGTCCCCTTTTTGCGAAATATTTTTTATTTTTCACCTGTTAATTTGAAACAATTAGCGTTAACTTTTATTGTAGCTATTATTAGTCTTGCATGGTTTGAAGGATATAAAATGATACGGATAAAAAAATCTCTTAGTTAGTTTTACAATCCATTAAATCCGGATAATTATTTTCTTTTTTTTATACGTCTCATTGCACGTTTGCTTTTTTCTTGTTTGCTTCGCGAATAAACTACTGTTATTTGAAATTTATCATCGATTTGACGGGATGTTTTATTCTTTTTTTCGTTATTCCGTTTTTGAATCATTAAAAGTGCGAGTAATCCATAACCGACAATTCTATTTACCATTTGTTCATTGCTCGCTCCTTTAGTCCATTTACCGTCCGTAAATCTAAACGGTGCATTAAAATCATTTTCAGGTGTAATCCGTTCATCATCCTGTTTCATAACGTGTACGGAGTGTGTGATATCTCTTGATCCAAGAAGCGCAAGAGATTGAAGAAGTAAAAGTCCCATAAGCGGTTCATAAACTTTCTCACCTGATGGTGCTTCTACCCAAAAGCCATATTGAGGTGATCCTATCTTATCATCTACCTTATTACGGTAGTCAAGCGCAAAATATGATTTTGTTCCTCTTCCCCAAGCAATACTTGTTTCGATTGCCATAACTATAGGTAATTATTTTATTTAACTATTTAGTTAAGACTTGAGTATACTCACATAAATCAGAATGTCAAGATGAATTTTTTTAATGAATAGAGATTGTTGGTAGATGGTTTGTTATTAATTTTATCTATGATTTAAATTGAACGTAGTTTATTGTTTGATGTGAGAGATAATAAATTTTATAGGATATTTTGATATAATTATACCTTTATGTTTTATGAATCATATAAACAAATTGAGCAGTTGAGGCAGGAGTTTTTTGAGCGGTTGAATTGTGGATTGTCTCCTGAGTTGGCCGAAAGGTTGTTTCGTATATTGCAGGAAGACGGTCCAACGTTTGTTCACTCACTTTATACCTCTTTTTATGTTGAAAGAATGGCATATTTTGCCGGTTATGGAAATGAAGAAGTTCGAATGATATCAAGTGAAGCGCTTCTTCATGATATCGGGAAACTGGTTCCATCAGTAAGATCATTAATTCGAAGGCGTGACCTTTCAGACAGAGAGTGGGCAGAAGTTCGAAAACATCCGCTTTATGGAGGAATGATTCTGCGTGAATTGGGTTTACCTTTTCAATATGCGAATGTAGCTGAGCAACATCACGAAAACTATGACGGATCAGGACATCCGTATGGATTGTCTGGAGAACCGGATGGGTCCGGCGGAGCATTTATTCATCCGCATGCTGCGCTTATTCGAATTGCGGACACATATCATTCTGCTCAACTGACATATGACAAAGCACATTTATTGGGTCCGGATGAATTGGGAAATCTTGGTTTTCAAACCTCACGACAATATGCGGCAAGTATAATTTTAAAAGGAGAAGGAATAAAATTTCATCCGGCTTTTATTGAACCGTTTAAACAATTTTATCAATATCCTGAAATGAGAACAGATGCATTTTTTATGCAATCTTCAGCTAATATTTATTAATTATTGTTTCTGATTTTCGAGTAAATAATCTTCTTTTATTTAAAAAAATCAATATATTTATTTTGATTTGCAGGTGTAATAAGTTCTTTAAGTATATCTAGGTTTTGAGAGGGAATAAGCGAAGCTGATTGTTTGAACATAACTCCAAAAAGCCAGATATTAAGAAGGATTGAGCTGATAGTAAGGGCTAATGAAATTATTCCGGCCACTGTATCTTCTTCAGTTTCGTTTTTCAGAAAAACATACTTTATAAAATAATAAATACCTATTGGCGGTAAAATGACACTTAAAACATAAGCATGAAGATAGCCTGGTTTTGCTTTAAGATTTCGTTCTTTTTGATTTAATTCGTCTAATATCTTTGCAGATTCAAGATTTAATATGGAATTTGTTTGATTATTTTGTTCAATCATTAGTAATTAATTATAGTATATTTGGAAAAATAGAAAGATATTATTTTGGTATACTTTTGCTATGAAAATCGTATCGTGGAATATTGCGGGAGGATATATTCTAACTCCTCAAGTTAAAAACGCAATCGGATACGAAAAAGAAGATATTGACTATTTTATTACAGAGTTAAAAAAGACACACTCCGACATTGTTTGTCTTCAAGAAGCGCATATTTCCAAAAACGGAAAAATAAATCAAACAAGTGTAGTGGCAAACGCTTTTTTATACAATAATTTTGCTACACACATATACAAAGGAAGCGAATCCCATATAAATTCTGATTATTTTTTAAGTTTTGGAACGATAAGTAAATATCCGATTATTTCAAATACTTATTTTAATCCGCCTAATCCAAATCTGAGCATTTTAAGACCAAACGGAAAAATCTGGAAGACTCTTGATATGGGCATTTTTGTTTCAAAAATTATGTATAACGGAAAAGAAATTCATATTGCAAACATTCACTTACTTCCATTGCATTATTATAAAAAGGATTGGAAAGATAGTGAGTTTCAACATATAAGAAACTATATCGGTGCTTTATTATCAAAACTTCTTTCATTGCCAACGATTATTATCGGTGATTTTAATTATGCCGATTTGACAAAGATATATTCTGATTTATTTTGTTCAGATAGATATAAAGAGGTTTTTATCGGGGACACAACGCCAGCTAAGGGACAGCAAGATCATATTTTGTATTCACATCATTGGTCATTAATAAAATATAAAATAGAAAGTGAGGTGAAGGCTGATCATTATATTTGTACAGCGGAATTATGTTTATAATTAAGGTATTGTTTCTGTATTCTATTATCAAATAAAATTTAAAATACTTGAGAGCATTTGCCATTGTCGTTCAATCAAATATCAATCCATAAATTTAATAATAAATGGTAAACTATGATATCGGTTTTAATGATATGGAAAAGCTTATTTATATAATATTAACCACTTTTTTCATTAGTTCAGCCTCATTGATTGGAATTTTTACTATTTCCATAAAGCAGAAAGTCCTTAACAAATATCTTTTGTTTCTTATTTCTTTATCTGCCGGGGCTTTAATGGGTGGAGCCTTTCTCAATCTTCTTCCTGAAGCGTCAGAAAAGCTAAATAGTCAGCAGATGTTTTCAATCGTATTAGTGTCTTTTACTGTATTTTTCGTAATAGAAAAAATACTCCATTGGCGACATTGTCATAGTGGACATTGTGATGTTCATACATTTGGTTATATGAGTTTATTTGGTGACGCTTTCCATAATTTCATTGATGGAGTTATGATTGCTGCAACATTTTTAATAGATATTAAATTAGGTATTACGACTAGCCTTGCTATCGCTCTTCATGAAATTCCGCAAGAAATTGGTGATTTTGGCGTTCTTCTTTATTCAGGTTTCAGTAGAAAAAAAGCTCTTATTTTTAATTTCTTAGTTGCTTTAACTGCAGTTTTTGGAGGTATTGTCGGATATTTTCTTTCCTTTCAGATAGATCACTTAACTTCGTATTTGCTCCCTTTTGCTGCCGGTGGTTTTATATATATTTCTGCTTCAGACTTGATGCCGGAAATACGAAAAGAAACCAATCTTAAAAAATCATTACTGTCTTTTAGTATTTTTCTTTTGGGGATTCTACTTATATATTTAATGAAGTTATTTATTCCTGAATAAATTAGTTCAATACATTATTACGATTCTTTTTGTATTACTTTACGAAAGCAACAATGTAGGTTCCAATTGTTATGAGGAGAACTCCTACACCAATGGGGAGCGTTATTTTTTCTTTTAAAAAAATCGCCGCTAATATTATTGTTAAAACTAAACTAAGCTTGTCAATTGGTGCGACTTTTGAAGCTTCCCCGATTTGTAGAGCCCGGAAGTAAAAAAGCCAGGATAATCCGGTCGCAAATCCGGAAAGGATTAAAAAAATAAGGGATCCTTTTGAGATTGAGGGGATTTGCTTATGAAGTCCTTGAGCAAAGACAATGCTCCACGCAAAAATTATTATTACCACAGTACGAATTGCTGTTGCCAAATTGGAGTTAATTCCCTTTACTCCCACTTTGCCAAGAATAGCGGTTGCAGCTGCAAAAAGCGCTGATAAAAGAGCATAAATAAACCATGTCATATGTTAGTTAAGTATAATATATCTATAAATAATTTGTTTTATTTAAAACGATTTCTTGATTTTTTATGATACACTTGAGAGATATGTTTTCACTACCTGTATATGCTCAATGTCCGGTTTGCGTTGTAACTGTGGGGGGAGGATTATTTTTAGCAAAAAAATTAGGAATCGACGATCTTCTTGTGTCGATCTGGTTATCAAGTCTTAACACTGCTATGGCTTTTTGGTTTGCTTCCTTTATGAAAAATAAACTCTTTAAAAACGGGTTTGGTTGGACATTTGCTTTATACATTATTACGGTTGGTTCATTATTTATTACAAAACAAATCGGACATAAATTTAATACGTTTTTAGGAGTTGATAAAATTATTTTTGGTTTAACAATCGGATTAATCGTCTCACTGGGAGCGATTATTATTGACCGGATAATAAGATTAAAAAACAAAGGAAAAGTGCTTTTTTATTATCAAAAAGTAATTATTCCAATTGTTACTTTAGTCATAACTACATTATTATTTATGTTTTTTATGAAGTTTATTAAAAAATAACTATGGCAGATTCAACTGAACTTAAACAGTTTATGGAAAAGGTTAAAAAAATGGAAAAAGGAGAAAAACTAGATCTGTCATCAGGTGAAGACTTGTCAATTGGCATTATGAATTTGATATCAATTGAGGAACATCTGTTTTTTTCCGGCGGAAAAACAGGAGACAGAAAATATTACGATTTATTAATTGAAGTCCGTAAAATGCGGGTAGAGCTTCTTAAAGAGATTATTAAAGAATATAACGGAGAAGTTTGGTGTATCAGTAAACATCTGCTTGCTGCTTCGATGAGAATTATGGAGGTGGGGACTAAAGCGCAGACAAAAGGAGAGACACAAAAAGCATATGATTTTTTTCAAAAATCGTATGATCTTTACAATCTTTTTTGGGGATTAAATTTAGGAATGGTTAAAAAAGGAGAGTTAAAATCATCCTTAATAAAAGATGTACCTGAAAAAGCAAAAGAAAAGCCCATTGATTACAAAGATACAAAAGGAAATAGCTTCTTGGGAAAGATGAGCAATATGATTGGCAAGGTTTTAGATTGTTGTCGCGAGTAATATGTGCTATTTAAAACCGCTTAAAATTGAAAGGATTGAGAAAAACAAGGTTGTGCTTGATAATGGAATTAAAGCTTATTACAATAATAAAATAGGTACATTACGAGTCGGAGATATGGTTCAGGTTTTTGGAAATGTTATTATTGAAAAAATTAAATCTAAAAAATGAAAAAAAACAATGTTATTTATAAAAGTATTGTCTTTGCTCTTATTACCGCATTTGTATCCGGTTTTTCAATCTTTTATGCAAAAATTACAGTAACAAAAATTGATCCGATTGTGCTGACAACTTCGCGTAATTTATTTGTCGGCTTTTTATTTTTGATACTCTGTATTAAAAATAATTCATTCAGGGTAATCGGGCGTATGAATAAGGCGCAGTTAATAAAGCTTGTTTCAGTCGGTATTGTCGGGGGTGCAATTCCTTTTTATCTTTTTTTTACCGGATTACAATATACTTCTGCAATAGCCGCAAATATGATTCATAAAACACTTTTTTTCTGGGCAGGTATTTTATCAATTCTTATATTGAAAGAAAAACCCCGGATTTCATATTTTCTTGTCGCGTTTTTAATTTTGTTTTTTCAGATAATATTATCAGGCTCGGTCTTTTATTTTGGTAAAGGAGAATTAATGATAATCGCAGCAACACTTCTTTGGTCGTCTGAGCAAATTATTTCCAAAAAAATTCTTCAAGATGTTTCTCCTTCGGTGATTGGTCTATTTCGAATGGGAATTGGAGGATTAGTTTTGCTATATATTTCTCTTATGTCCGGAAAGGGGGGTAGTTTTATTGGATTAAATCAATCTCAACTGCTTTTTATTTTCATCGGAAGTATTCTTTTATTTTTCTATGTATTTTTTTGGTATAAGGCATTACAGATAGGTTCTGTATCACTTGTAACCATTATCCTTACTCTTTCTACCGTAACCGGAACTTTATTAAACGGGTCTTTTACGAATGTTAACATTACCTCAAATGAAATATATCTTTCGATTCTTATTGTCGCATCATTATTTTTTTTACTAATTCAAAAAAAATATCATTCGAACGCATTGGCTTCTAAAATCAATAAATGAACAAGCATGGTATTTTGATGTGTGCGCGTTATGCAGCATCTCCAAATTTTTTCGGATATTGCGGACCGGATAAAAATTCATCACTCGTTGATCATATAAAAGACGATATTGCCGATCGGGAAGTAACACATATCCTTTCTGAATTTGAGACGCTTTATCCTTATTTAAGGTTAATAGCAGAAGAAAATAAAATTGAAGATTTTTATGATCTGCGGGTTGTTGAGGCATATTGGATTGGAAATTCATTACTATGTTCTGTAAAAAATATTTATTATATTTCTTTTTTGAAAGAATTACTTCAAATAGAAAAAAGAATGAGTAAGCAGACACTATCTGTTGTAAAGTCTAAATTAAATAAAGGTAAAATCCTTCCTCACCATGCATTTCATGTGTTTAATATTTTTAAAAAAACAGCAAAGGATATATCGTTTGAAGCAATAAACACCATGGATGAATGTCGGATCGGGTGGGGAAGAGTTATGAGAATATCAAAAAGCGACTTAACTCTTTATGTTGAAACAAAACCGTTAGAACTAATAAATAATAAACTTAGATTTGGAAAGATAATACTTAAAAAAATTCAACAGGATTTTAATAACATTAAATTATTTAACAATTTGAAAAAAGGTGACTTAACAAGTTTTCATTGGAGCAATATATGCGACAAGGTAACAAATTTACAGGTGAAAAATTTAGAATATTACACGCAAAAAGCGATTGATTTTTATAATGAATAAAATGAAAATTTACGTTTTTGGAAACAGTTTGGTAAAGGAAGATAGCGGTGCATTACAAACTATGCCGACATTACAGGTACAATTCCCCCAAATACAGTTTGTGGCGGTTGATCCGAATGAAAACTTTCCCCCTGAAAATGAAAAAAATATTACGATTCTTGATACTGTTTCGGGTATATATTCAGTAATGTTTTTTGATTTTACCGATCTAAAAAATGTTGAAAAAACACCCATATCTCCTCACGATTATGATTTGTTACTTCATTTACTGCTTCTTAAAAAAATGGGAAAAATTGATTCGGTGAAAATAATCGGACTTCCGATGAAGATAATAACACATAAAGAGATGAAAGAAATAAAACGAATCATATCCAGTTTACTTTGAGAAAGTGTGATGCACATGACATACACGGATCAAAAGCGCGGATAAATTTTTCTACTTCGTATATTATTTTTTCTTTTGTTGCTCCGAGCTCAACAAGTTCTTCGACAATTTCCCGAATCGTTCGTTCCATAATAACCTGGTTTTGTCCGGTTGGAACTATGATTTCACCGCGCTTAACGATTCCGTCTTTATTAATTTCAAATTTATAATAAAGTGTACCGCGTGGGGCTTCAATTACTCCGACACCCGTTGTTTCTTTGAAAACAGGTTGAATGGGTTTTTCAGGAGAAATTGTTGTTAAAGAGTCAATTATTTCTACTGATTGGTCTATTGAGTGGAGGATTTCGATGGCTTGTGCAAGATTATTATAAAAGAGGTTTTTTGTCGGAAATAAAGAAAGATGTTCTTTAACATCTTTTTGAGTTTTGTGATTTAAATATTGTTTTCCAAGCGTCAGACGGGCTATTGCTCCGACCATAAGAAGATTTCCTTCAAAAGAAAAACCACGTGCATGGGAGTATGGAATCACAACTGCGTGCAGATGTTCATCAAAATCTTTTTGTTGAATTGTTTTTCCTTCAGAATTTATAATTTCTCCTTCAAGATAGGAAAAATCATTTGAGACAAGTGATGTAAACACAAATGGCGCTTGAACTTCATGGAAAAAAGGAGTCTTGGCAAAGAGTTCGATAAGTAAAATAATTTTGGGGCGGATTGACAAAAGATTTTCTTTTATTGCTTTAATTTCATCGATTTGTGGAAGTTTAACAAATCCTCCAACTGTTGGGAAAGGAGCATGAACAGATCTTCCCCCAATAATGATTGAGAGTTTGTTACCGACTTCCTTTACGCTGAAAGCATCGTCCAAAAGATTGTGTTGAACAGGATCTTCCATATTAAAATCAAGAATAGAGTTTTTTTTAAACACATCAGGAAGAGCAAAAATATAAAGATGAAGAGCGTGATCGCGAATTATAAGTCCGTGATATAGTAGTTTACGTAAAAGAAGTGTTTGTTCTGAGATGGTTATATCGAATGCGTTTTCAACCGCTTTAAGGGAAGCTAAAAGGTGAGCATTTGAGCATGTTCCGCAAATACGACTGACAAGCGAGGGTACCGCGAGCGCAGGTTTGCCTTGAATGGCCTGTGTATAAAATCGTTTCCATTCCGATATACTGAACTTTAAATCTTCAACTTTTCCGTCTTTAACTTCAACTTCCAAAGATGCGGCCCCTTCAATTTTTGAGATTTCATCTAATTGGATCTTAAAGTCTTTGTTTCCGGGAATAAAATCAAAATTTGGATTATGCATAAATATGTTATAAAGTAACAAGTTCCGAAAGGTGTCTCTGTATTAAATCTAAAAATATTTTTTCATTCATCGGACATCCGGGAACAGATTCGTCAACCTTAACAACATCGGACAGTTTTAGTACTTTATCTTTGTATTTAAACTTTTCAAGTATTGCCTTTATTTCTTCGTTTTGTGAGCCATTGAAAAGATTGCGTTGGTTTGAAGGGGCGCCGGTTACTGCGCATGAGCCTATTGCAATGAGCTTGGTTGATTTTTCACGAATTTGTTTTAATTTTGTTTCTTGGCCGTCAGAACTAATTGCTCCTTCAACAAAAGCAATGTCCATTTGTTGAATCTGATTTGTATTGTCTTTTCGGAGAATTCTTGCGTGTACAAATTCCAATTTTTGAAACCACTCTTTATAATGTTTATTAAGAAGTTCTGTAAAAATAATGGTTGAATCCTCACAACAGGTAAATGTAAACCAACCGATTCTTATTTTTTTTATCATATATTTATTCTATCAAAAGTTTGCATCTTTTATTTAAGCTTTTTTGTTATCATATTATATGACTCTTACTGTTGTAATATTTTATGTACGAAAATTTGCTCCTCTTTTTTTACTTTTTAATATTCTATTTTTTATCATCTTTTTCTCAATAAAACTGGTATTACTTATATTTCCTTCCCATAATGCTCCGCCAACAATGGTAATAAATACGTTATTTAATCAGATAAAGCAACCCGCCTATCCATATGCAACAAATAGCGGAGGGTTAAATTATTCATTTGACACTATTGAAGGAAGCCCGGTAACATCAACTGACTCAGCTAAAGTATTTTTCCTTCCTCAAAATAAATTTTCTTTAGGATATATTCCAAAAATTTATCTTATGGCAAAGTCAATGGGTTTTATAACGGAGGAAATAAAACATGATTTAAATGAGGATACAAAAATAGCTTCTTTTAATGATGGAACACAAAAATTAGAAGTTAGCATATTAAATTATAACTATAAATATGAATACAGTTTGGATGCTGCATCGAGTTATTTTGATCGGGCTGCAACTCCTGAGGCAGAAACATCCAAGCAAAGTGCGATAAATTTCCTTTCATCATTTGATCGTTATCCAAATGAAATTGCGCGCGGGAAAACAAATGTGATTTTTTTTAATTACAACAAAGACAATAAAGCGATGACAATTTTAGAAGATAATAATGGTGCCAATATGGTTGAAGTTGATTTTTATCGGGCAGATATTCCGGGTATTCCGACAGATTATCCTATTGTATCGCCGACTTTTCATAATAGTCAAAATTACGTCATGATGATTTTTTCAAAAGAAGGGGGATTTAAAATTATCAGGTCTCAGGTCCAATTTTTTGATAAATCAGTTGATCAGGTGGGTATTTATCCGGTAATTAATGGAGATCAGGCTTTTGAAAAATTAAAAGCAGGGCAAGGATTTATTATATCTCACACAAAAGGTGAAACGGATGATGTGCTTATCAAAAAGATGTTTTTTGCCTATTTAGACCCCGATTCTTATCAAGAATATCTTCAGCCACTTTATGTATTTTTAGGGGACCATAATTTTGTAGCCTATGTAAATGCGCTTCCGGATAATTATTACATTGATTACTCTCAATTATAAGAAGGCATGGGGATATAAGTTATATTTTCATTTATCCATTTAATAATATTTTTTGTATCCGTAAATCTGTCCAGACTTTTTAAGACAACAATAATATATTGTTTCCCGTTTTTTTTATAAAAACTTACAAGATTTTCTCCTGCGTTTTCGGTATATCCGGTTTTTAACCCGCCCAATCCTTCAATTTCTCCAAGCAGTGTATTAACATTTGTAAGTTTGTGAATATATTTATAATCTACGTCAAGAATTGCGATTTCTTTTGTGCCAACAATTTTTGACAAATACGGATCCTTAAGAAGCTGCCGACCAGCTAATGTTAGATCAAATGGGGTTACGGTCTGGTTTGGATCATCAAAACCTGCGGGATTAGTAAAAAATGAGTTGTCCATATGCAATTCTTTTGCCTTTCTATTCATTTGTTTAACAAAAGAATCATATCCGTAGTCATTTGCAAGTGAGAATGCGGCGTCGTTTGCTGAATGAACGAGTAAGCCATACAACATATTCTCAATTGTCAGTCTTTCTCCATAGACCAAATTCATAATTTGACCTTCAGAAGTAGTATTTTTTATTGTTATTAAATCGTCCGGCTTATAATGGTCCCTGGTAACAAGTGCGGTTACGATTTTAGCTGTTGAAGCAGGGAAAAAACGACTATGTTCGTTTCTTTTCAAAAGAGGAGTAAAAGAAGGAAGATCAACAACATATATTCCTTCAGCTGTTACTTCCGGAAAATATGCATTTTTTACAACAGGGATAGGATTTGATATAAGAGTTATCTTTTTTTCTTTTTTGTCAAATAATTCGCGGTTGTATGCAAATATATGAAAAAAATAAGAATCACCCGGATAAAACAGAAAAAGAAAGGTAAACAAAAACATAAAAAAAATAAAGCGGTGCTTCATATTTATTTTGAGAACATACCTATTATCGGTTGTGCTGATTTTTCGAAATCCTTATATTGAATGGAAATTGACTTTGAGTGACTTCCGGCGTTAAACACAATTTTTTCATTTTCTCCAAGAAGTTTATCCGCATATAATGGAATCTCAAATAGATTACCGAACGGGGGAACTGCTCCGATTTCAACGTGGGTAACTTGTTTTACTTCATCTGCAGTCGCCATACGCAAATTTTTCATACCGTAAAGGTTTTTAAAAAGATGTATATCTAATTTCTTATCCGCGGATAAGACAATCATAAGTGGTTTTTTTTCCGTAAACATAACTAACGCTTTTGCTCCTTGTTTAAGCGGTGTTTTTCTAACTTCAGCTGATTCTATTGAGGTAAAAACAGGTTTATGTTCCATTAGCTCATAAACAACATTGTTTTTTTGAAGAAAAGAAACAATTTGTTCAAATACACTCTTTTTTTCTTCATTTATTACTTGAATACCTAGCTCTGACAGTTGTTCATCGCTTGCCTGAGAAGGTGCATCCATAACTGCAGTTTTTCCCCGTGAATTCATTGGGAAGGCAATTGCTTCTTTAAGTGATTGTTGTCCGGCTAAAATCATTATCTGTCTGTCTAAACCCATTCCGATTCCGCCATGGGGCGGTGTTCCGAAGCTAAATGCTTCAAGCATATGTCCGACACTTGCAATTGTTTCCTCTCTTGTATATCCCATAATTTTGTATGTGGCTTCAAGTATTTCCGGTGTATGAGCTCTGATACTACCCCCTCCTGCCTCAAATCCATTGCAAACCAAATCATATTGTGATGTGACTATTTTGTCAATATTTTTTCCTTGTAAATGCCATTCAAGATGTTCGGGTAACGGCATAGAAAAAGGGTTATGAGTAAAGGTCCATCCGGATTTTCCGTCAACAACTTCTGCGCGATCTTGCGTGTTAACTTTTTTGAAGAAAGGAAAGTTTATTACCCATGCAAAAGCTAAAACTCCCTCTTTTTTTTCAGTTTCAGTGCGTAAATCAAATTTGTCAGCGCCATATTTTTGTATTGCGTCTTGATAATTAATTACGGGAAATGTTTCCTGTTGAAGTTTTCCTCCCACTGCTCTTACTCCTGCTTTGACAATTGATTCAACCGTATTCATTACGTCATTTCGTTCAACAAAACTCATTTCCATATCAAGTTGAGTATGTTCAAACCCGCGATCAGCCCGAAGATCTTCATCTCGAATACATCTTGCAAATTGAAAATACCGCTCGATTCCTGCGACCATTAATAGTTGTTTGTATTGTTGAGGAGATTGGGGAAGGGCATAAAATGTGCCTGGTTGCAGTCGGGATGGTACCAAAAAGTCCCTCGCCCCTTCTTTTGTAGCTTTTGTAAGCATAGGCGTTTCAATTTCAGTAAAATCATATTTTTGAAGTTCATTACGAAGCGCACATATATAATCAGAGCGCAGTTTAAGTGTTTTTGCTAAGCGGGGTCGACGCAAGTCAAGATATCGGTATCTGAGACGGACCTCTTCGTCAATGTCCATTCCGTCAGAATTTACCGGAATAGGAAGCTGTTGAGCTTTTCCCAATATTGAAAATGAAACAGCTTCAATTTCAACAGTTCCTGTTGCAAGTTTCGGATTAATTAATTTTTCGGGACGTTTTTTAACTATTCCTTTAATACAAACGACATCTTCAGAAGAAAGTACTTTAAATTCTTCTCCTCCGACAATTTGAACAATACCGGATCTGTCGCGAAGATCGATAAAAACAATTTTTTTATGATCGCGTTTTGAATCAACCCATCCATAGAGTTCAACCTCTTTTCCAATACGATCTTTTACATCAAATATATTGTATTTTTTCATACTCTCTATAATACTATTATTTACCCTCCTTCACAATGAGGAAATATATAAATTATTCTTCCTTGAACTTTTTCTCTTCCATTCCATCTGTTTACTTCCAAACTAAATACGATTTGTACGATATCTCCGCGCTTAAGGGAAAATGATTCTTGGGGGGGTGAAAAATTAACACATTCTAAGGGGAAAGATGATTGAATTGGATTTTTGACAATTAATTTTAAATGATCTCCTTTTTTCCCCAATGGAGTAATTGTTATGATTTGGGCATCACTTAAAAAAAGAGGTTGGGGATTACCCATCCCAAATGGTTCAAGAAGTTCCAGTTCTTTGGCAAGTTTAAGAGATGCTTTTTCAAGTGGTATTTCTAAATCAACAGAAATGGTTTTTTCTAAGTCCTTATTTTTTATATATTTTGAAATTGATTTTTCGATATCTTGAACGAGAGTTTCCAGTTTTTTATCTGACACAGAAAGTCCGGCTGCCTGTTTGTGTCCGCCGACACTGATAATATTTTTTTCAAATGTTCTTAAAAAATCAGTGATGTGAAGAGCGTTAATTGAACGGGCGGATCCTTTCCAAAATCCATTGCTTTTTGTCAAAACAAGAGTAGGGCGATAATATTTTTCCGTAATTTTTCCGGCAATAAGTCCGATAATACCTTCATGCCAGTTTTTATTTATAAGAATAATAAAAACAGGAATTTTTTTCTGTTTTTTGATTATTTTTTCAACCATCTCCAATGCTTCACTCAGGGAAGTTTTAACCAAATCTTGGCGGTCTTTGTTTGTCTGTCCCATATGTTGGGCTAAAGCGGATGCTTTATGTGGGTCATTTGTGCAAAGTAAGCGGAGCGCGTCTATTGCATGTTCAAGACGGCCCACTGCATTGATACGCGGGGCAATTACATATCCGATTTCATACGGAGTTATCTGCCTGTTTTCAATTTTTGCTTCCTGTAAAATGTGTATCAATCCTGGTCTTTTGAGGGTTTGAAATGTTTTTAATCCATGATAAACAATGCTTCTTGAAGTATCCGTGAGTGGAACTAAATCAGCAATAGTACCGATTGTGGCGAGCGCGAGATAGTCGGATTGGAAATAAGTCGTTAGTCGTTGGTCGTTAGTCGTTGAAAAGTGTTTAAAGATTTCTTTTGCGACAAAATATGCAACACCCGAACCGGAAAGTGCAGGAATATGAAAAATTGTTTCTGCGTCTTTAGGTTCTTCTTTCGGCTTTAGATGGTGGTCGGTGACAATGACAGAAATGCCCAATTTTTTTGCATATGATATTTGTTTTGCTCCGCTTATTCCGTGATCGACACTGATAATAAGTTTTGGATGATGCAGTTTATTAACTGCATCAATACCGATTGTTGAAAATCCGTATCCCTCTTTTTTTCGGTGCGGTACATACGGCATAACTGAAAAGCCAAGCAGGTACAGTGTTTCCCACATAATAGTGCCCCCGGTGATTCCGTCTGCATCATAATCTGTATACACAACAATTGCTTCCTTATTCAGACGGATATTTTCAAGAAGTTTTAGCATATGTGCGATTTGTTTTTTAAAACCAAAAGATGCGAGAGAAAAAGTTAAGGGGTGTGGTGGGTGAAAGAAAATGTCTTCTTCTTTTATTTCCCGATTTGTTAACAGGAGTGATAAAATCTCTTTATCCGATAGTTTATTTGAGTTTTTAACTTTTTGTTTCACGCAGATTTTCATTGACTAATTGTAACAAATTGATTTTTCATTCATAGTATAATAAATATATGATTTCATCCATTGTTATTGGAGTTGTGGTTGGTGTTGTTGTTGTTTACTTTGTTATGAAGGTTCTTCTTCCTGATGAGTTAAAAAAAACCCATGAACAGCTTATTATGATGGCGAATGAAAAGCTGGGTGCGGAGAAGCAAGACATTAAAACAGACCTTGATAATAAACGAGTAGCTATTGAGGAGATGGTAAAGCGTATTCATGAGGAGCTTGATAAGAATGAACAAAAATTAACAAGTGTCGAAAAGGAACGTATCGGATCTTTTCGAGAATTAAAAAATGAACTTGAAAATCAGCGGAAAATTACCGAACAGCTTTCAACAACAACAGAAAGCCTCAAAAAAGTTCTTTCGAACAACCAGCTTCGGGGTCAATTTGGAGAGCAGGTCGCGGAAGAACTTCTTACAATGAGCGGGTTTGTACGCGGAGTTGATTTTGAATTTAATAAAGAGCAACAATCGGGAAATAGGCCTGATTTTACTATTTTTCTTCCCAATAAAGTTAAAATAAATGTTGATGCAAAATTTCCTTACCAAAATCTGCAGCGAATGACCGAGACCACAGATGCGGGATCAAAAAAAGAATTAATGAAAGCGTTTGAGCGGGATATCCGTGAAAAAATAAAACAAGTTACTACCCGTGATTATATCAATCCGGAAGATAATACTGTTGATTTTGTTATTCTATTCATTCCGAACGAAATGATATTCTCATTTATTTATGACAAAATGAATGCTGTTTGGCTTGAGGCAATGAGACAGAAGGTTGTATTTGCCGGCCCGTTTAGTTTTACCGCAATACTTCGGTTAATCAGACAAGCATATGAAAATTTTAAATATCAAAAAAATGTTCAGAAAATAATCGGTTACATCAAAACGTTTGAAATCGAATTCGGAAAATATAATGATGAGTTTTCAAAAATAGGGGAGAGAATCGAGTCTTTGACAAAACAATACCATCTGGTTAATACAACGCGTACTAATCAGCTGATTAAAACAGTTGAAAAAGTTAAACTTGAAGAAGGCGACAGTCAAGAGGTGCTAAAATTAAACCAATCCTGAACCTTTAAATATTTTTGGTTTTAACCAATCTTGTGGAGTTTGAGCAGCCCCTTCTTTGGATACATTTTCTGTGTGCTCTACTGATTCGATTGGTCCTTGCCCAATGTTTTGTTGTTCAAATGATGGTGCGGATTGAAAAGTTCCCTGTTGTGGCGGTTGAAATACCGGTTGTGATAGGGGGGGTTGTGTTAAAGCTGGTGACTGAGATTGGAGAACAGGTTTATTAAAAGCAGGTGCGGCTCCATATGTCTGGACAGGGTTTTGTTTTATATTTTTTTTAACTGCGCCTGCCTTCATAAGTTTTGCAATAATTTCGAACGTTTCTGCATTAACGGAATATGAGGTAAAATTATTGGTTGCTGAGGCAATTCCGGCAAATAAATTTGTTGCCATATCTTTATCGAGTTGAACAGACAGACCTTCGATAACCTTATAAATCAGTTCAGATGTTGATGAGGCGGTTTTATTTACTAAATTTGTGGTGCCAAAAAACCCGTTTGTAAGGTGTCGATCGATATTGATGATATTTTTTCCTTGAATCTGCGATTGGTTATCAGTATAGATTTGTCCCAAAGCGTTTAAGTTTGCCGCATCAATTGTAATAATAAAATCAAACTGACCACCCGCATATGAGTATTTAACTTGATCGGGATTAAGTTTTGGATATCCCGGTCGAGGAGTGATGACAAGATTGAAAAGAGACCCTGAGATATTATAATCAATTTTATCTATGGTTCCGTCAGAATAGGGAAATGAAACCACTAGGTTTTCTCCTCCGGTGCTGAGTGTTTGTTGTATTTTATCTGCGCCGAATAAATCGCTTGTAACCGGAGTGGAACATACAATATTTATAGTTTTATTAGCTTTTGTTAACGTGATGTATAGTGATGTTGCAGCTGCGATTGCATCAACTGTAGGATTTTGAGGAATTAAAATTACTCCGGAACTGCCCTTCGTTATGTTTTCAGAAATTTTTGATATGGTACTTTGTGTGTTTGGATACATACTATAAGATACATTTTACCACATCACCTACCCGAATGTCAAGAGGAGGAGAGAATATCATACCTGCTTCCTGGTCTTTTTTTACTTCCTGAATCTTTTTTGCCCGGACCTTGAGAGATACAAGTTTTGTTTTTGCTATAAGATTATCATTCCGATATAGTTCAAGTTCATCGCTTATTGCGATCTTTCCCTTAGTCATCGTAATGCCGAATATTTTTTCCCCTTCGATTGTAAAGGTGGCTAATATTTTTGCTTCACCTTTTAGACTTTTTTCCTGCTGTTCCTTTTCTTGTAATAAATCAGCAACTTCGTTCAACTCATCAAGAAGTTCATAAATTATGCTATATGTCTTAATTACCACTTTTTCTTGTTTTGACAACATTTTTGTTTCAGGATCAACTTTTACATTGAAACCAATAATTATCGCTTTGCTTGTTTTTGCAAGAAATACATCTGATTTGTGAATATCTCCTACAGACTCAAGAATAATTTCAACGTTTGGATTTTTAATGAGGGCGGCATGAATAGCCTCAAGCGATCCTTGCGAATCTGTTTTTATTACCAATAAAAGTTTTTTCTCTTCTATTTTAACATCAAGAATGGAATCTATGGAGAAAACAAGGTCAGAAGCAGGTTGTGTGTTTACTTTTTCTTCTATGATTTCAGGAGTTGTTGATATCATCGTTCCGACTTCAAGCATTGTTTCGAATCCAAGCAGTTCAAAGGGGGTGGACGGTAAAACTTCATCAAGTTGAATACCTTGATCGTTAATAAGGGATTTAACTTTACCTTTATGACCATTTCCGTACAATGTCATAGTTTTTTTTATAACGCCTTGTTTAATTACCATACTTAAGACAATGCCTCTCCTATCTTTTTTTGTTTCAATTACATATGCTTGTGGAGTTTTAATCGGGTCAAAGCTTAGCTTATTATCTGAAGCGATCAATAAGATAGTTTCTAATAAATTATTAATTCCTTCGCCGGTTTTACCTGAAATAAGGGCAACCGGAACAGATCCGCCTTTATCTTCAACTTGAACATCGTATTTAAGGAGGGTGTTTTTTATTTTTTCAGGATCAGTTTCTTCAAGATCTATTTTGTTGATTGCAACAATAAACGGAATTTTAGCGACTTTTATATGTGAAATAGATTCAATAGTTTGCGGCATAATGCCGTCTTTACCGTCAATAAGAAGAATTACAATATCAGCAATTGACGCACCGCGTGAGCGCATTTGTGAAAAAGCTTCGTGACCTGGTGTATCAATAAAAGTAATTTTATTTACCGGATATCCTTTGATTTCCGTTACCACTTCATAAGCTCCTATTTTTTGAGTTATACCTCCGAATTCCTTTGCCGTAATTGATGACTTTCGGATAAAATCGAGAAGTGTGGTCTTTCCATGGTCAACGTGACCAAGAATAGTAACGATTGGTGGTCTATACATATAAATATTAAAAAAAATTTGTCATGCTGAATTTATTCGCTTCGTTCTGAAACGGATTCCAGCATCTCTTTTGAAGATCCCGAAACCCCTTACAGGGTAAATTAGTTCGGGATGACTATGTGACAATTACTTGGTAGCTTTTTCTTTCTTGTCTTCTGTAACAGTAACCGTTTGACTATCCGGTGTCGGTGAACTTACTACCTGAACTATATCAATTGTGTAGCCGGTAAGTCGGGATGCAAGATTGACATTTGCGCCGCCTTTTCCGATTGCAAGGGGAGCTTGAGATTCGTCGACAGTAACTTTTGCCCTTTTATTTTTTATATCTAACTCAATTTGTGCGACTTTTGCTGGTGAAAGCGCTGCTATTATAAATAACTTATCATCTTTGTTCCATTGAATAATATCAATTTTTTCTCTCCCGTTGAATTCATCGGTAATTGTTTGTACCCGGGCTCCTTTTTGTCCAACACATGCTCCGACAGGATCAACAGAACCATGCGAGCTTGAAACTGCAATTTTTGCCCGTTCACCCGGTTCGCGAACAGTTTTTTTTATTTCAACAGTATTATTTCCAATTTCAGGCACTTCCCGTTTAAATAACTCTTCTATCAAGCGTGCGTCTGATCTGGATACGATAATTCTCTGGTGACCAAATTGATCTTCATTTATTTCCTTAAGATATACGATGTATGAGTTGTTTACAGAATAGTCTTCATTGCGAATTTGTTCTTCTTTTGGAAGGACAGCTTCGGTTTTGCCAATATCGAGAAAAGCGTTATACCCGTCAAATCTGATAACTCTTCCCCGGATAGTTGATCCGATTTGAGTTTTATAATGAGTTATTATTGTGCGTTTTTCAGCCTCTCTGATTTTTTGAAGAATAACTTGTTTTGCAGTTTGTGCTGCAATGCGGCCAAATCCGGTAGGAGTGATATCTGCTTCCCCTTTTAAAAGTTTTGTTTCTCCGGTCTCATTGTTCAGTTTTGCAGTAATATCTTCTTCTTGACTGTGTTCCGGGTATTCTTTTTTGTAAGCAGCAACAAGCGCAGTCTCAATGGAGGAAATAACCTCTTGTGGTGAGATTCCTCTTTCTCCCGCTACTTGGTTTAAAGCTAAAACAAATTCCGACTTAATAACAGTCATAGTAAAAAATACTTATTTTTTAACTTCTTTTTCGGTTTTTTCAACAACCGCTCCCTTTTTTTCTGTTTCGTCCGGTGTTGCGGCAACCTCTGCTCCTTCTTCAGGTTTTGCAGTGATAACTTCAGGAGTCGCTGTTGCAGTTGTTTCGGCTATTACGCTTTCTTCTTTATGTGCCGTAACAGAAACAATAGTTTTTTCTCCCTCGTCTTTAATGATATATTTTTGAGAAACTTTAAAATCTTTTACTTTTATTTCTTGTCCGATTTCTTTAAGAATTGAAATATCAACCTCAATATTTTGTGGAATATCTTGTGGTAATGCTTCAACTAAAAGTCGTTCGGAAAGAGTAAGGAGGACGCCGCCTTTTTGAGTAACGGCTTCAGATGTGCCGGTTAATCGAATTGGAACTTCTGTGGTTATTTTTACTGTAAGATCTACTTTTCTAAAATCAACGTGAAGAATTTGAGAATTAACCGGATGTTTTTGAATGGATTTAATAAGAGTTGGAATTTCATCTTTTTCAAGTTGAAGATATACTATTCCTGTTTCCTTAACTTTTTTATACGTTCTTAAAAATTCAGGAATAGCTACAGATATTGATTTCGAAACAAATCCGGAACCAAAAATATTTGCCGGTATTACATTTTCTCTCCTCAATTGTTTTAATTTTTTCCCAAACATAATTCTTGGTGTAACATCAAGAATTGTCTTTCCATCGGACATTTTTGCTGATTTTTTCATATTTATTCTTTTAATAACTCAATAAAAAAAATTTTATCTGTTGATAAGTCTGTATTATAGAGTATTTCGTTTCTTTTAACAAGGGGAGAAAAATTCTGATTTGTCATATACATGTGTTCCGGTAAGACAATTCGAAGTGAAAAATCATTATTCATCGATCCGATTTGTTTTTGAATAAGAAGTTGATAGATAGCCTTTCCTTTATGGAATTTTGTTAAGGAGCTGTACTCAATAGTAAGATTTGTGGTTTTTTGAGGAGGTAATTCAAAAAGAAATCCAATTTTTCTAAACTGTTTCAGTTCTGAATCATAATTTTTAATTGGCGAGTTATCTATGCTGATTGTTCCTAAGATAGCATTTCTTGGAATCAGAGCTTGAAAATAGTTTCTATATGTTCCTCCGGGAAAAACATCAGTTTGCGACTCATTTTTATAATTGAGTTTTATGCGCGTATGAGTAAATCCTTCAGTATCAAATGTGACAGTCGTGTCAATTGTCCGGAAAATAAAAAAATTTGCTTTATTTACTCCCAGATTGGCATCAAAAGGAAACAGGAAATCGGTATAGCAGTTATCAATTCCGGGCGGACATGTTGATTCGATAATTCGTCCCGACCAGTATAAACTGTCGATGCGTTTTTGAAGTTCCGGATTCTCCAAATACAAGACTAATTGTTTTTCTTCAAGGGATCGGAGAATACTCTGTAAGAGTAAAGGGGGCGAAACGTTTTCGATATTCAAAAAAATCTGACGGGCTAAAGCGGCAAGAAAGCCCTTTTTCTGCGTTGAGCCGGGAAAAAATCCCTTTTCAGCATAAATTTGTGTTTTTAGATAAAAATTATCTTTATTTACTTTTTCATCAAATCCCGGAACATAGATTGAATCAAAGGCTTCAAGGATATTCTTAACTGTTGTTGTGGTGAGAAGTATGCCACCGTCAAAATCTGCGATGTTCATTTCCTTTTCCAGAAAAAAACGGGCGTTATTATAATTTTCATAGAAATCAGGTGAAAAAGCAGAATCACGAAGAAACCAATGCGGTTGTGCGAGATAATTTTTAATGGCATTTGGGGGATCAACATGAGCGGTCAGTTGTCCGTCGGCATCGTAAACATCGTATACAATGAAATCAGCTATTGAAAAGTTTTTGAGGGTAAGAATGCCGAAAGAACCGATAAATCCTCCGCCGGGACGGAGTTCCATATTGTTTGCAAATAGAAGGAGATATTTTTTTTGACCGTTTTGGGCAAGAATATCAGTGAGGAATGGATATATTTTTTTTAATTTATCGATTTTTTGTATTGTATTGGTAAGAATTTCTTTTCCTTTTTTAAGCTGAGGAATGGTTGTGGGAAGTTTTTGCTGAAGAAATGTCAGTTGCTCTTCTAAATTATCAAGAGTGATTTTTAATTGACTGATTGATTCTGCAGTTTGTTGTTGTTCTTCGGTTGTTTTATCTTTCTTCATTATAAAGATGGAGAGTTTTGAAGCTTGAGATTTGAGTTTAGTTACTGTTTCATAAACAAGTGAGATCTGAGAATTAATTTTTAGAATATCATCAGGAATACCGGCGAGTGAAAATAAAAGATATGTGGGTCTGCACAAAGAGTAAAGTTTTTTTCCTATCGATAAAGGAACAAATGATTTTTTATTTTTTAAAAGTGCTTTTTCTATATTATTTTCCTTTAAATCTGTTGTTGATTGATAGGTAAAGTAAGTTCCGATTCCTAAAAATGGAATAAACGCAGTATGATAAATAAAAAGAAAAATAAATACTATTTTTAATAGGTTAATTGGAGTAAATATCAGATCAAATTGATGAAGAATCAGAGGGGCTATTAAAAATCGTTTTTTTGTTTTTTGAATGGTATTTTTTTTAGCAATAAGTTTTGATGGGGTTGGACTTTCAAGATTCAAATAGTGTTCTTTGGTGCGGGAAAGAGAAAACCAAAGAATTTTTTCAACAATGAGTTCAAGTTTTTCTTCATACGGAGGAGCAAATAATATTTTTATATTGGGAAAGGTATTGTGTTTAATAATGTGCAGCGCCCGATTTGCCATTTGTTTTTTTTCTGTAAAAATAAGGGAAATATCCGAGTTGCTTTTGTCGGATAAGTTATCGAAGACAGATAAATCGTTGAATATAAATGATTTATAGAAAGCATTTATATTTAATGGAACTTTTGATGAAGAAAAGATATTGTAACCGTATTTTTTCAAATATGCGCGCAGCATATCGGCGCATAAAGATTTTTGATCATCTACGATAAGTATTTTTTTGTTATTTTCTCGTTGAACGATTTCTTCCATCATATGTATATTGTATACTGGAGCATACGGGTTGTGTTGTAATGAAAACAAACATTTGTAGTATATAATGTTTTTATGGATTTCAAAGAGCCGTCACCTATTTTTTCATCAGATAACGTTGATAAAAATACATTCGGCAAATTCGAAAAAATTGTTTTGGCAGGAGGATGTTTTGACATTCTTCATTACGGTCACCTGCAATTTTTAAAAGCTTCCAAAGAAAAGGGCAGCTCATTGATTTTATTGCTCGAATCCGATTCATTTATTATCAACCGGAAAAAAAGAAGTCCGTATCATATTCAGCAAGAAAGATCGGAATTATTAGCATCTGTTTGTTTTGTTGACGGAGTAATAAATCTTATGCGGATTTTTTCAGACGAGGATTATGCAGAAATTATTAAAAAAATCCATCCTTCGGTTATATCAATAACAGAAGGTGATTTATTAGAAGATAAGAAAAAAAAGCACGCTCAATTAGCAGGGTCTGACTTTATTTGTTTTCCAAAATTTCCATTTTCAAGTTCAAATATACTAACATATGCGTCTATTTCTCGGGATTGAAATTCCTGAATCAACAAAAATATCTTTGTGGGATCAGTTGGATCCATTACGCAAAGAGCATCCAGAATATCAATGGATTCCTAAAGAAAATTACCACATTACTCTTGATTTTCTTGGAGATCAGTATAGTAAGGCGGAAATTATTTCGAAAGTGAATTCAATTTTATATGATCTTCCAGAATTTTATTTGTACGGAAGAATTTTGAAGGTTTTTTTATACAAAGACATAAAAATGTATGTTGAATTTTTCAGGGAAAAAAAACTTGAAGAATTATATAAAAAAATCACAAACCTTTTTCCCGTTAACAAATACATTAAAGATGATTTTATTCCTCATATTTCAGTTTCGCAATCACGACCTTCGTCAAAACAACAATATTTTGCTTTACAAAAAAGACTTTTGCAGATGGAGATTGATATTGAGTTGCCGGTAAAAAAAATTATTTTATTTCAGAGCATTATCATTAATCGTTCCCGAACGTTTACGAAAGAGAAAGTATTTTTGTTGGGAAAATAAAAAACCATTCCCTTACGAGAATGGTCTTTTATTTGTTTCTCCTATTACTTTGAGCCGATCTTATACATTCCTGTTGCACAATCTGGACATTTTGATTTCATTGCTGGTTTGCCATTTTTCATGGTAACTTTTTCCGGATTGGAAACTTCCTTTTTGGCTCTGCATTTTACACAGTACATTGATGTTGTCATATTGTTTCACCCCCTTTCTTTATGGTATAAACTTAAAAATTGATCTTAAGCTACTATTCATACTAACAAAATAAAAAATTAATTCAAGCGTAATTATGCCTGAGATAAGAATGAGACTTTTTGTGAAGTCATGTTTAAAATAATTAGTTATTTTGTTTGTATTATTATCTTTTAGAACTACCAATGTTTTTTGTGTTTCTTTTTGAACGCTAATTGTTGAAGAAGGGCGGGAAACCGATTGAATTTCTTCCTGGTGTTTCAGTTTATTTCGAAAAGAGGTAAGTATTTTTTTATGCTTTGTTTTTTTTGGCATGTAGATATTGTAACCATATTGACAGTGATTTGTAAAGAGGTTACAATAAAGGGAAATGATGACAAATATTGTTCTTGCAATTTTTTTTGGATGGTTTATGGTTTTAACTTTTATGGTTTATAGCGTTAAAAAGCACTATTCCGACTTAATTACCAGAACAAAAAAAAGAACAATCGATGAAATTTTAGATACCATTTTAAGCCAAGATACTATTATTAAAAAAGATCAGGAATCAATAAAAAACGTAATTTCTACTCTGCAACAAGAAATAAGACTGAGTTATCATGAAATCGGGGTAGTGCGTTTTAATGCTTTTGAAAAAATGCAAGGAGAACAAAGTTTTGTTTTAGCCCTGTTAAATAGTATGAAAAATGGTATAGTATTGAATTTTATATATACTCAAGAAGGATTTCGGATTTATACTAAAACGGTTACAGAAGGAAAAGGCGGAGAGTTTGAGCTTTCAGAAGAAGAAAAGGAAGCGATATTGAAAGCTAAATAAATTATTATTTCATTTTGTTTTATATGATTGACAAAAAGATTGTTTTTTTTGTTGTTTTTTTAGTTTTTATTTCTTCTTCATTTGGTTCTTACTCATTTTTTTCAAATCAGAAGAAAAAGATATTGTTAACTGCAGAAAAGAAGATTTTGACGCAGGAAGAAATTGAGTCGAAAGAGCCAAAAACAGAGGAATGTCCCTTAAACGGGCAGATGATGACGGTAAAACAAAAGGATAAATGGGTAACAAGAAGACCGTTGGGTATTATGATTGAAAACTCAAAAGATGCTCGACCCCAATCAGGTCTTTCATCTGCTGACGTTGTGTATGAAGCGGTTGCAGAAGGGGGAATCACGCGTTTTCTTGCAATATTTTATTGTCAGGATGCTGCTTTTGTCGGTCCTGTCCGATCGGCTCGTGTTCATTTTATGAAAATGTTGCGTGAATACGGAGACTATCCGCTTTATGGTCATGTGGGAGGAGCAAACTGTGATGCAGAATCCGGTTCAGGATGTGCAAATGGAGCGAAGGCTGATGCTCTTGGACTGATTAATAGGTTAGGGTGGGGTTCGTATAATGATATGAATCAGTTCAGCGTTCCCTTTCCTTATTTTTGGAGAGATTATGATCGTTTACCAAACGTTGCAACAGAACATACTGTTTATACTTCAACTGAGAAATTATGGAAATATGCAAAAGAAAAAAGATTACTTACTAATGTTGATGAAGAAGGTATTCCATGGGATAAAACATTCACAAAATGGAAGTTTCAAGACGATGCAGTTGCAGCCAATAGAGGAACCGGAACAAAAATAAGTCTCAGTTTTTGGAATTCTTTTTCAAGTGAAATGGCGGTTGAGTGGACATACGATAAGCAAACAAATTTTTACAATAGAAAAAATGGCGGTGTTGTTCATTCAGATAAAAATAACGGTAAACAACTTCAAGTGAAGAATGTCGTTGTTTTGTTTGCACAAGAATCTCCTGCAAATGACGGATATGACGGGGGACACATATTATATGCTCTAACAGGTACCGGTGATGCTTTAGTATTTCAAAACGGAAAAGCAATTAAGGCAACTTGGTCAAAAGAAGATGAGGAAACACGCATATCATTATCTGACGAAAATGATAAAATAATTCCCATTGTTCGGGGAAAAGTATTTTTTGAAATATTACCAATCGGAAATAAAGTACAGTATTAATTATGCTTGAACACATTGTCACATCAAAAACAAGGAGAAAAATACTCTCACTTTTTTTTTCATATCCGACAGAATTTTATTATTTGCGAAAGATAGTTCGGGAAATTGAAGAAGAAGTTAATGCAGTAAAAAGAGAGCTCGATATACTTGAAGATGCAAAAGTATTGCATAAAGAGAGAAGATTGAATAAAGTATTTTATACCCTAAACAAGTCCTATCTTTATTATGATGAATTTCTTCGTATTTTTACTAAAATGAGTCCTTTGGCAATCCGAATTCATAAAAATATTCTTAAAGTCGGAAAAATTAAATACTGTGCTCTTTCAACAAAATATGCAAAAAAAACTCCCATAAAAGAAGATGAAATTTATTTGTTATTTGTCGGCACATTGGTGGTGCCGGAGATTGCCCTAATTATTGATGAATCGGAAAAAGAGTTCGGTCGGGAGATCAATTATACTATTATGACTGAGGAAGAGTATGCATTTAGGAAAAAAAACAATGATCCGTTTATCTGGCGCTTTTTGAAACAACCTAAAATAATGTTAATAGGACTTGAAGAAGAACTACTCAAATGAAAAAGAACTACATATTTCCCATAATAATGTTGTTATTGCTTATTTGGATGTGTCTTCCTGAAAATATTCCGGTACGTTTTAAAATACAAAAATATTCTGTTAATTTTACTATCAATCCATTATCAATAAATTTCAATCTGTTCGGTTTACAGATAAAAAAAGAATTCCGTACCAAACTCGGTCTTGATTTAAAAGGCGGCAGTCATCTTGTGTTTCAAACAGATACTTCAAAGGTGAAAAAAGAAGATATTGATGATGCGGTTATTTCTGCTCGTGACGTGATAGAAAAACGCGTAAATTTTTTTGGTGTTTCTGAACCTGTTGTTCAAACGGTAAAAACGGAAAATATTTACAGAATTACTGTTGATTTACCGGGAATGGAAGATGTATCTCAAGCTGTTGCTTTAATTGGACAAACAGCTCAGTTGCGTTTTATGGAAGAAGCATCTATGGAAGCAAAAATTGCCACAATGACTCCTCTTTTATCCCGATTGACAAAATTCACCGGACTGGGCGGGCAAGATGTTAAAAAATCTTCAGTTGTTTTTGATCCGCAAACGGGAGAACCGCAAGTTTCTCTCCAATTCAGTAAAAAGGGGTCGGAATTATTTTCCGTTATTACCGAACGCAATATAGGAAAGCCTGTTGGTATATTTCTTGATTTTTTCCCAATTTCTGCACCTACTGTCCAACAAAAAATTTCTGAAGGGAACGCAGTTATTACCGGAAATTTTTCAGTTGAAGAAGCAAAACAGCTTTCTATTGCGATTAATTCAGGAGCTTTACCCTTACCAATCAGCCTTATTGAACAACGTAATATCGGACCGACATTAGGTGCTTTAGAAGTGAAGAAAAGTGTATTTGCTGGAAGTATCGGTCTTTTTATGGTACTTTTGTTTATGATATTCTATTATGGTAAATTGGGAATTATTGCTTCGATGGCGCTGGGTATTTATGGACTCATTTCTTTTGCTTTTTTCCGCACCATTCCGGTTGTTTTGACATTGCCCGGAGTTGCAGGATTTATTCTGTCAATTGGTATGGCGGTCGATTCCAACATCCTTATTTTTGAACGTATTAAAGAAGAGTTACGAAAAGGAAAAGACTTTCATATTGCCGTAAGACTGGGTTTCGGCCGCGCGATCGACGCGATAAAAGATGCCAATATTACTACTTTAACAGTTGCTTTTATTCTTTTTAATCCGATGAACTGGGATTTTCTTCCCCAATTCGGTATGGTACGGGGATTTGCTCTAACACTTGCAATCGGGGTTGCAACAAGTCTTTTTACCGGCATTGTAATTACCAGGCGATTAATAGATATTTTTTACAAACAATCAGATATAAAAAAATAATATGATTCGATTTTCTAAATGGATATGGCTCTATGTTTTAATTTCTTCAATAGTTATTGTGAGCGGTTTATTTTCGATAGTAAAATTCGGATATAAATACTCAATTGATTTTGTCGGAGGAACAGATCTTGCCTATTCATTAAATAAACATGTTGAATTAAAAGCAGTTAATAACTTATTTAAAGAAAACAAAATTGATGTTGTTGCAATTAAAATTTCGCAAAATATTTTGGAAGCCCGGACAAAACCCATTGATGAAAAACAGGAGTTGAAATTAAGGAAAAATCTTGAACAAAAACTTTCAATAACCATTAAATCTCTTCGGTTTGAGACAGTGGGTCCGATTCTCGGAAAAGAGACTATAAGAAAGACTCTTATTGCCTCAATTCTTGCAACAATAGGAATACTCGTTTATATGAGTTTTGCTTTTAAAGGGTTAAATTTTGCTCTTGCGGCAATTCTAGCGATGATTCATGATTTTATGGTAGTAATTGGCACCTATTCTTTGTTGTCGCATTTTTTAGGCGCAGAAGTTGATACTATGTTTGTAACAGCTGTACTTACTACGATGTCTTTTTCGGTCCACGACACAATAGTAATTTTCGATAAAATAAGAGAATATATTAAATCAGAAGGAAAAGGGAATATTGAATATTTTGCTGATAAAGCAGTCACCGAAACAATGGTCCGGTCTGTCAATAATTCAATGACAATTGTTTTTATGTTGCTTGCTCTCACTTTAATGGGCGGTGCCACGATTAAGTTTTTTGTTGCAGCGTTATTGATCGGTACTATTACCGGAACATATTCTTCACCTTTTATTGCAACGCCAATACTTATTTGGCTTGAAAAGAAAAAGAAATAACTTATTAAGTATGAATATATTAACGTATTCTCTTGGAGAACTTCAGGCAAATACCTACTTACTTATTCAAAATGGCGAGTGTTTATTGATAGATCCGGCTGATGAAGCAAGTTTTATTTTAGAAGAAATACAAAGAAGAAATCTGCATCTTGTGGGAATGATTGCAACACACGGACATTTTGACCATATTATGGCAGTGGGTGAGATTCAAGTTAGTTTGGATACATCTCTATATATTCATAATAAAGATAATTTTTTAGTTAAGCGATTAAAAGAATCGGCAAAACATTTTCTTGGTCACGAACCGGTGATTATTCCTGTAAAAAATATTACACAAATAAAAAATGGTCCGATTAGTATCGGCACATTTACTTTTGAAGTTATAGAAACTCCGGGTCATACTCCGGGTGGATGTTGTTTTTATTTTCCCGAAGAACAGGCAGTGTTTTCCGGTGATACATTATTTAAAAACGCAGTTGGTCGGACTGATTTATCATACTCAAGCAAAAATGATTTAAATACTTCTATTAACCGATTAATAGAAAAAGTTCCTGAAGAAACAATTGTTTATCCGGGTCATGGAGACACAACAACAATTATGGATGAAAAGATAAACTTGGTAAAATAACTTTATGAAAACAAAAGCGAACATTCTTATTCTACATGGAATTGGGGGATATGCTGGAATTCATTGGCAAAAATGGCTAAAAGAAGAATTAGAACAAAAAGGATACAAAGTTTTAATGCCTACGCTTCCAAATGCAGATCATCCTGATAGGAAAAAATGGAAATCGATTGTTAAACAAAATATTTCTCAAGTTGAACTTAAAAACTTAATTATTGTTGGTCATTCTCTTTCAATTCCTACAGCACTGGACGTAATTGAGGAATTAAACAATGCTATTAAAGCATTGTTTTGTGTGTCAGGATTTTGTTCTGATTACGGAGTTGAGTTGAATAGTTATTTTTTAAAAGAAAAGAATATAAACTTTAATAAAGTGAAAGAAAATGTAAACAAATCACTTGTTTTTTATGCAGATAACGATCCGTATGTTCCTCAAGAAAAGTTATATGAATTAGCAGAAAAATTAGAAACGAAACCAATTGTTATTGCAAATGGCGGGCATTTAAATACTGATGCTGGGTTTACAACTTTTCCACAATTATTAAAAGAGATAGAGGGTGTAATGTGATTTTAGTCTGAATTCCCTTCACGGTGAACAGGTTCAGGGTGAACCCGGCCTTCGCGGGAATGACATACAGACAATTCTTTAAGAAGAATTTTTCTTTCATTCTTTAGTTTTCCCTCAACAACTTGTTCAAAAAGTTTTTTTAATATTTCTCCCACTTGTCTGCTTGGTTGAATATTTAGCTTTTTCATAACATCGTCTCCGTTTATTTTCAAATCTGTAATTGCGAACGGTTGTTTTTGGACATCAATGAGTCGTTTTTTAAATAGTTCCAATCTCCACGATGTTGGGGTTGATCCAGATCCTATCCGGTCTCCGGTGCGAAGGTCAAGCATATCCTGAACATATTCTTTTCCGACTTCACGGATAAATCGGCGGACCGCCTTATCTGTCTGAATTTCAGAAACTGAAAACTGATGGTATTTAACCAATTGGATAAGTTTTTCTTTTTCTTTGTTTGAAAGTTTTAACCGATCTGCTATCTTTGTTACTAAAATTGTTGAAACAACTTCATGATTATAAAAAGTAATTATTTGAGTTTTGGGGTCTTTACGGTATGTTTTTACTTTTCCAATATCGTGAAGAAGAGTTGCGAGACGGGTAATCGGGTCTTTTGAAGGACAGTGTTTGAGTGCCATAATAAGATGGGTGCCAACATCATAGATGTGATGTCGTTTCGGACTGATTTGTGACACAGCAAAACATGCATCCAGTTCGGGAATGATAAAAGATAACAATCCTGTGTTTCGAAGAAATAATATTCCTTCAGAAGGATTGTCGCTGGATAAAATTCGTATTATCTCATCGCGAATCCGTTCTTGAGAAACTTTTGAAATGAGATGAGCGTTTTTTTTAATTGCTGAAAGGGTTTTTTCTTCGATGAGAAAACCCAATTGAGCAGTAAGACGAACAGCCCGCATAAGTCGCAGCGCATCTTCCTGAAATCGTTCATCTGCGTTTCCAACTGCAGCAATTTTTTTTTCATCGATATGTTTTTGTCCTTCCCAAAGATCAATAATTTTTTTACCGTCATATGCTATTGCGTTTATTGTGAAATCGCGTCTTGCCAAATCTTCCTCAATAGTTTTTGCCCAACTTATTGTTTCCGGGTGGCGGGTGTCTTTGTAATCAGATTCTTTTCGAAAGGGGGTAATTTCAACAATTGTAGAGACGTCCTGTTGAGACGTCTCAACAGGTATTGATACAGTACCGTAAGTATTGTGGTAAAAACCGTCAGGAAATAATGTCAAAATCTGTTCGGGAGTGGCATTTGTTGCAAAATCCCAATTTTGCGTCTCTCTTTTCATCAATAGATTCCTCACTCCACCACCGACCAAATATATCTGATATTTGGCTTTTGTGAATGTGCTCATCAATTTTTGAATATATTCGGGAAGTTTGAACATACGGATATTATACAAGTAATAGAGTTGCTTGTCATCCCGGCGAAGGCCGGGATCCAAGCTATAAATTACAACTAAAAATTAAATGAAGATCCTGGTCCGGATTCCCGCCTCCGCGGGAATGACATTACTTGTAATTGTAATAAAAATGAATTGTTTTATCTTAAACAAGAAAGTGGGTGTTTTGTAACGCAAGTATTATTTTCAGGAAGTCCGGATTTTTTTTAATGAGTTTTTTTGCTTCAGAAATTGTTACCCATTTTGCATCAAGAAATTCTTTCTGAAGAAAGTTAATAGGTTGGGTTTTTAAGTGAGTAAGATACCATATATCAAAATGAGTTTTGCATATTTGATCTGAGTTTTTAATTTGTTTTACAGATAGATTTAAAAATTCGATTTGTCCGGATTTGATATTAATTGATAACTCCTCTTTGCATTCACGGATAACTGTTTGAGTGGGAAGTTCATTTTCATCAATGTGCCCGCCCGGAGGTATCCAATCATTTGCTTTTTTGTGATGACAGAGATATATCTTCTTATTTTTAATATCAGCAGGAAGAAAAAATACACAGAAATGGCTGTTTACATTATCTTTTTTTATGAGCTTATTTTCATTTATTCGTTGAAAAAAATCCTGAATAGTTTTTTTACTGATACTGTTGTTTAACGAAGCAAGATTCATTAGTTTTTTAAGTTCAGAATATAAGGGAGATTTGTTATCAATCATTTCTTAATGATTTTAATATATCGATATTTTTTTTATCAGGACCGTTTCCATCAAATCCGGGTGTTTCAATGATAAAAGGAAGTTGTTTTGTTTTGGGATCATTAAGGAGAAGTTGAAAAGTTGAAATTCCGATTGTTCCTTCTCCGATATTGTCATGACGATCTCGAAGAGCATTAAACGGGTCCCGGCTGTCATTTATATGCCATAATTCCAATTTATTAAGACCGATTTTCTTATCAAAATCGTTTAAAAAAGTATCCAATTCTTTTTGAGTTCGCAAAGGATAACCGGCTGAAAATAAATGACACGTATCCAAACAAACTTTAATTCGCTCATCATTAATGTCTTTGATAATTTTTGCAATTTCATCAATGGTTTGTCCAATTTTTCTGTTTCCTGCGTTTTCGATGATAAAAAAAGTATCTTTGGGGGTTGATGTGAGAATTTGGAGAATATTATCAATAAGAAAACTGTATCGTTTATCTTGAGATACATCTAAAACGATTGGGCTGTTTTCTTTAAAAGATCCAAGATGAATTATAGATCCTCGTATTCCCAATTGTGAAGCAACATTCAGCTCAGCAATAAGCGACTGTTTTGATAAGTTCGCAATTCGCTCTTCTCCGGCAAGATTTACCAAGTAAGATGCGTGAAAATAAATTGGATCAATGTTTATTTTCTTTTTTTCCTGAAGAAATGCACTCCTAGTTTCTTCTGTTATTTTTGCAAAATTCCATCCGCGGGGTGAAGCAGAGAAGATTTGCAGACAATTTCCCCCAATATCAGTAACTCTTTGAAGAGCTTTATCGTATCCACCGGATATAGAAAGGTGTGCGCCTATTTTTAACATATCTAAATTATATCAATTAACAATATAAATCCTTGTGGGATGGATGAGGAGAAGTTTTTATGCCATTGAATCAAGATATTTATACTGGTCTATCAATGAAAGAGTCTTTGTTTTGAGGAGAGTTAACACGATCTGATATAGGATAGGCAGTCATTAAACTATCTGGATATGGTTTTAAATAAGGTAATAATCTTTCTTCTTCTACAGTGTCAGGATTGAGCCATTTTTCTTCATCATCCTTTTTTAATATCACTGGCATTCTATTATGAATTTCCGACATAATATAATTTGGGTTACAAGTAATAATGGCATAAGAATAGATCTCTTCTCCTTGTGAATTTTGCCATATATCATAAAGTCCAGCAAAACCAAACAATTCATGATTTTTTATACCTATATAATATGGTCGTTTTCCTTCACTTGTTTTTTTCCACTCATAAAATCCAGTTGAGGGGACAATACATCTTTGGGTTTCTAATAACTTTTTAAACATAGGTTTGATAGGTAAAGTTTCTGATCGAGCATTAATTACTAAACTTTTCCCGTCTTTTGACCATTTAGGAATTAAACCCCACAACATCATCTGAATACGGTTTTGACTTTGTGTGATTATGATCGGCATTGTTTGAGATGGGGTAACATTATAGTTGTCTTTTAATTTTAAAGATTGTTGTTCATCCACACCAAAGTGATAACCGAGTAGTTTATTTTTTCCTCCAAGTCCGAGTTGATATCGACCACACATAGGTAAATTATAAACTATATAAATTATTTTATATTTCCAACAATGTTAATCTGCATTGGGTTGGGTGAGTAGATTATTTTGAGACTAAATTCAGAGAGGATGGGTGGTTTGTTGGAGCTTCAAACTTGAATAGTTTTTAAAATAACTTATACTCATTCTTAATGGGACAAAAACTAAAAAAGTTTTTTAAGTTGAAATATGTGCTTTTTGCATTTGTCTTTACTGGTATATCTTTCTTTTTCACATTTCCCCTTCCCTATATGACAGTAAAAGGTTTACCGCTTCCTTATTATTCTAAAAGCGATATTTGGATTATGAACATTTCTGCTATTGAAAATCAATTAAATAATTTTATTGTCGTTTTTTTTCTTATTGATGTCTTACTGTGGTTTCTCATAATTAAGATAATATTATTTCTTGTACATCGTTGTTTTCGATCTTTAAGAGGTAATTAGGACGAAATAACCTTAAAACAATGTCAATCCGCATGGGATGGGGAGAATGGATTGAAGGGTTAAAGACCGTTAAACCACTTCGCCAGTAAGTTTACCTGCTTCTATAAACTTCTGTTGATATAATTTTTGTTCCTCTGGTTTAAACATAGTTATCATTTCAAACTTAATTTGGGTCTTTTTGTCTTTGACATAAGCGCTATGAGCAACAGCATATCCGTAGAAATTCCACTCTTTATCTATAAGTAATATGGCAATGTGAAGTGGAAATGCTCTTTCATTTTCAAGTATGACTGTATATTTATTTCCTAAAACCAAAGATTTAAAGTCAAAGCCAGATGGCGGACGAAGCAATGTATTCAACTCTAGATGATAACCCATGAAAAGATTATATCAAAAACTATGTAAAGCCGTCAAACTTGGAACGATGATGGAATTTTTTACTCCATACAATCACTGAGATTGGTGAAGTAGATTCGCTATGCTATAATTCCATTGATACAATGGGAAAAAATAAATATGTTCTTATAAGCGTAGTCGTAGTTATGTTGATTGTTATCGGAAGTGTTGTGTGGCCAAAAAAACAAATAGAAATAAGTGTTCAGAAAAAAGCAGATACTGGTGTAAAAATATCGTCCACAATAACATTAACACCAACCTTATATCCTACTTCTGAAGTTACTCAGATGGTTATAGCCACCGTAACTACAGTACCAAGTCAAATTCCACCAACAAGTGTTCCAACAGAAAAAGTAATAATTCCACTCAATACTCCAGCTCCACCAACAGATAACACAGTACCTATCATAAAAATAATTAGTGGACCTGCAGACGGGGGAACTCTTGCCTCCAGTAATTTTTGTTTTGTTATCCAAGTGTCCGATAATAACACAGGTATGACAGCTCGAAACAAACTAGATAATGGCAATTGGACGGATTGGGGAGCGGGTTCAAGTCAGTCCAGTCCTTGTTTACAAAATGTAGCCGCAGGTAGTCATACGTTTTATGTAGAGGCAAAAGACCAGGTAGGGAATACTGCCTCAATTAGTCGAACTTTCACAACAACTGTTTCTCATTAAACCTACAGCAAAAAGCTAATACCTCATACCTAAACAATGTAAATTTTTATGGGGTTGGATAGGGGGGATTTTGGGAACAGATTGTGGTTTTTTAATATATACATTCCAATATGTGGAATTTTAATTTCTGTTTGTATATAATACACATTAGTAATAGAATACAAATAATCAATTGTTGAGTATTCCTATTGATAAATTGAGAAAAAGGTGTATACTATGGGGTGTTAAAATAGATTGGTGGTACGAGTAATGAGCCAGTTATAGGTATGAATTCTGCTAGATATGCAAAATAATAATATAAAGAAAAGTTTACTTTTTCGATTTGTAACCTTTTATTCTGTCTTGTCTATTCTTCTTCAATCACTGCTTCCTTTTTTTTATGTTTTTCCCTCTGTTGCCTCTGCTCAGGACATTACTCCAACAGAAACTATTTCTCCAACAAACGAGCCATCTGTCACTCCCACAACAGAGCCAACAGCAATGCCAACAAACGAGCCGACAGTTTCGCCAACAATGGAACCTACTCCCACAGATACTATAACTCCAACAATAACACCTATTCCAACTGATGGAGCACAAATTACTCCGGAAGTTACGCCAACTGCAACACCCAGTCCAACACAAGGAGACATTTTGGAGGGTATTGCGACTGAGTCTGCTAAGCTTTTGGAATCTAAAATTCCACTTCGAAAAGCTGGAAATTTATTGAAAGAAATAAAAAAACAAGCAAAAAAGAATTATGTTGAGGGAGAAGTAATCATTAAATTTAAAAAAAATAAACTTGATGTAAGAAGTCTATTCGGAAAAGCCCAGGCATTTGTATTTGAAAAAAAGTTTGCTTTGGAAAAAAGAGATGAGATTAAAGCTTCGAATATTCAGGTTTTTAAGTCAAAGAAATCTACTGATGAAATGGTGAGGGAGTTGAAAACAGATTCGAATGTTGAATATGCACAACCAAACTATATTTATGAGCCAACGGCTATTGGCACCGACGACACTTATAAGGATTTACTGTGGGGACTAGATAATACAGGGCAAACAGTGGACGGTACTGTGGGAAGTACGGATATAGATATTGATGCTCCAGAGGCCTGGGCGGTAAGTGAAGGAAGCAATAGTGTGATTGTTGCGGTGATTGATACGGGTGTTGCATATAATCATCCAGATCTTATTGCAAACATGTGGGATGGATTAGGTTGTAAAGATGATACTGGAGCTCCTTTAGGAGGATGTAATCATGGATATGATTATGAAAATAACGATAAAACACCTTTGCCAGATAGTTCGTCTCATGGAACACATATTGCAGGAACAATTGCAGCGGTAAAAAACAATGCAAAAGGAATAATAGGTGTTGCTCCGAAGGCAATAATAATGGCAATTAAAACTTCTTTCACGACATCCGAAAATGTTAAAAGTATTAACTTTGCACAACAGAATGGTGCAAAAGTAATTAACGCAAGTTGGGTTGGAACGTACAACGATACTACCTTGAAAAATGCCATAAACGGATTTAATGGTTTGTTTGTTACCTCAGCGGGAAATTGCGGTGATGTGTCAACATTTTCAAATAATGGATGTTCAAGTCAAAATCAAACCTTATACCCTGCTAGTTTTGATTTAGCAAATATTATCTCAGTTGCTGCCACTGATCAAAATAACAATTTAGCTACGTTTTCAAATTATGGGATAACATCTGTTGATGTCGGCGCTCCTGGGACAAATATCTATTCTTCAATTGCAGACCTTTCTAGTTCTTATCTAAATGGAAGTTCGGGTGAGACGTTTGAAACAACTAATCCAGGATCAACTCCTTCTAACTGGTTGTTTGGTCAAAATTGGGGAATATTCGATTTTGGAGCATCTGGACATGTCCTCTATGGAGATGTTAATTATTATCCATATCAATCCAACGCGAATACTGTTTCCATTGGGCCAACGTACAACCTGAGCGGCGCAAGTGAGGCTGCAGTTGACTTTTGGGCTTCATGTGATACACAATATACGACAAGTAGTTGGGCTGACTACATGATGCTTGAAATTTCAGCAGATGGGACAAACTATACGGAGGTTCTCAGATGGGATGAAGCCTATCTTGATTCAGATACAAATGAAAATAACAATATAAATGGAAAAACAACTGATTTTCTTACTGCAAAAATTAAAAATTCCTATCTTACACCAAATTTTAAATTTCGTTTTCGTTGGGTGACTGATACTGTCGGAAATGGAACAACAGGTGATGGATGTTTGCTTGACGATGTGCGTATAACGAAATATACATTAGGGTCTACTGAGAGGTATGATTATATGGACGGCACTTCGATGGCTGCTCCTCATGTTGCCGGCCTTGCCGCTTTGATAGAAGGATATAATTCAAATCTTACATCCACACAGGTAAAAGATATTATTTTAAGCACGGGAGATAATGTTTCTGCTTTATCTGGAAAAACAGTGACTGGAAAACGAATTAATGCATATAATGCACTCGTTGCTGCCGCTCCACTCAGCTCAACAAAAGCTATAACCTCTTTTACCATTCCAAGCCAAGTAGGCGCAACTGTAATTAATGAAACTGCTCACACAATTGGAATGACAATGAATTTTGGAACAAATGTAACTGCGCTTGTTCCAGCGATTACTCATACAGGCTCTTCCATAAGTCCTGAAAGTGGCGTTGTGGGTAATTTTTCATCCCCAAAAAAATATACTGTTACCGCTGCAGATTCATCAATTCAAGAATATACCGTAACGGTTTCTTTTACAGAAGATCCTGTTGCAGCTGCATTTGACATTATTTCTGCAAATTTAGCTGCGAGCCCTAATAATGTCGCAAATAATTTGAAGGATGTAACATCCGCGAATGTTTCAAGCTTTGCCGGACTTTCATTTGAAAAATCAATAAGCGGAGTTCCCGTTGGAAAACTTGCTTTTAGTTCTGCTTTAAATTTGTCAAGTACAGAAACACGAACATTCCTTGAAAATCTGGGTACTAAATTAGAGCAAGGTAATGGAAGAATTGCTCTGGACGCAAGAGAATCAGCCGTGTTTAGCGCCACGGGTGCTACATTAACCATGTATGGTTTTACGACTGATATTCCACAATCTCAACTCATTGTTCGAGATGATACTGATACAGTCTTGAATCAGACGGGCCTCATAACTAACTTTACACAGGATCCCACAACACACAACATAACATTCAGCACTGCTCACTTTACACAATTTGATATTGATATAACAAAACCAGAAATAGCTTTTCACGCAAATGTTGGACCATTTGAAGCTACGTCATCAACTGGAGCAGTTGCAACATATGAATCGCCATCTGTAACAGATAATATAGATGCACCCTCAACTGCATCTTGTAGCCCTCTATCTGGGGCTACGTTTCCCCTCGGACAGACGACCATAACATGTAATAAAACCGACACCGCAGGAAATACTGCAATTCCCACAACATTTACTGTAACAGTCGTAGATTCCACAAAACCAGTGATTGCAGCTCATACAAGTATAACCACACTTGCCACATCACCTTCAGGAGCTTCGGTTACCTATACTGCACCTCTTGCAACCGACAACGTTGACACAACCTCTGAAGCTTCATGCACACCAGCGTCAGGATCAACATTTCCTATTGGAGTTACTACAGTAACGTGTACAAAGACTGATGCAGCTGGAAATAGTGCAACACCCAAAACGTTTACCGTGACAGTTAATAAAAATCCCCCTGTCTTGGATTCTATTGGAAATAAAACAGTAAATGAACTTACTAACTTAACCTTTACCGCACATGCTACAGATGTTGATAGTACGCCGACGTATAGCCTTACTAATGCTCCAATAGGAGCGACCATTGATAGTTCTACTGGTGCGTTCAACTTTACTCCAACAGAGGCTCAAGGTCCTGGAACATACACGGTGACAGTTTCCGCATCTGATGATTCAAGTACTGACTCAGAGATAATTACTATTACTGTGAATGAAGTGAATGTTGCGCCAGTTGCAAGTACCATTACCACTTCAACAAATGAGGATACGACAAAAATAATCACCCTTACTTCAACAGATTCAGATTACCCCGCAAATACTTTGAGTTTTATTAAAGTTACAGATCCTACACATGGAACAGTTTCTATAACGGGAAGTCAAGCCACTTATTCTCCTACTGCAAACTATAATGGCTCTGATTCATTTACCTATAAGTCAAATGATGGATCGACAGATAGCGATCCTGCAACAGTATCTATTACGGTAAGTGCAGTGAACGATCCTCCATCCATTACTTCAGTTGCCCCCACACCTGCAATTGAAGATACTCTCTATACCTATGATGCAAGTGTGAGCGATATTGATGGGCCAAGCGTAACATGGAGTAAATCCCTATCAGATACGTGTGGAGGATCCATCACTTCGGATACCGGTATTTATACCTTTACTCCTGCAGGCCCTACACCTCCAGCATCTTGTGTGATTGGAATAAATATCAATGATAATGGAACTCCAGATTTATCAGCAATTCAAACGACAACTATTTCTATTACCGCTGTGAACGATTTACCTGTTTCTGGTGCAGATAGCTATACTACCAACGAAGATGCAACTCTTACTGTTACTGCTCCAGGAGTTCTTACCAATGACAACGATCCTGATGGCGCAAATATAACAGCAGTACTCATATCAAATGTATTGCATGGCACATTAACATTAAATTCAAATGGATCTTTTTCTTATGCTCCAGTAGCTAATTATAATGGCCCAGACTCTTTTACCTATAAAGCAACAGATGGCCAATCTGATAGTAATACCACAACAGTAACTATTACAGTAAGCCCAGCAAACGATAACCCCGTTGCTGTAGCCAATTCATATACAACCGAAGAGGGTACCGCAATGAATATTGCAAATTCACTTTTGCTTGCAAATGACACTGATGTTGACGGTGACACTCTCACGATACAATCAGTTTCAAATGCCATACATGGAACTGTTGAGTTGGATAACTTTGATCCAAACGATAAAAAAGTAATCTTCACCCCTGATACAAACTTCTTCGGCACAGCAGGTTTTGATTACACTATCACCGATGGAACTCTCACATCAACTGCAACAGTTAGTATTACTTATACCCCTGTGAATGATGCGCCAATACTTGCTGCAATTGGTAACCAATCAATAAATGAGTTTGCTACTCTCACAACAACAGTAAGCGCTTCTGATGTAGATAATGCAAATTTAACCTATACAACCAATACCTTACCGGCTAATGCCACATTCGACTCATCTACGAGAACCTTGACTTTTACGCCAGTTGAATCACAAGGAGGGAATATATATAGTGTTACATTTACTGTTACTGACGGAACTTTAACTGACAGCGAAACTATTGCGATTTCCGTTAATGAAGTACCTAACGCTCCAGTTGCCGTAAACGATAGTACTTCTGTAGATGAAGATGTGGAACTTACGATAGATACTACAACACTTCTTAGTAATGATTATGATCTTGATACAGATACTAATGCTGGTTTGACGATTACCGCTGCAAATAACGCGGTAAATGGGACGGTTAGTTTAACTGGGTCAACAATAACTTTCTCTCCAATCGCAAACTTCTATGGTTCAGCATCATTTGAATATGTTGCGTCTGACGGAAGCCTTACTGATATTGGCACTGTGGTTGTCACTGTAAATGCAGTTAACGATCCTCCATCATTTGATGCGATAATCGACCAAACAATTTATGAAGATTCTTTATTGCAAACCGTAGGTATTACCAATATATCAGAGGGTACTGGAGAGTCTGGTCAGACGGTAAGTATGAGTGCAACTTCAAGCGATACATCTGTTATACCAAGTCCAAGTGTTTCTGGCACCGGAGCAACTCGTTCATTAACCTATACCCCGACTACAAATAAATATGGGTCAGCCATAATTACAGTTACAGCTAACGATGGGCAATTATTAAATAATTTGTATTCGAGAACTTTCACTATTACAGTGAGCTCAGTTAACGATGCTCCAGTTGCATATGACGACACCTCAGTAGTTAGTGAAGACTCGTTGTTAACGATTCCTAAGTTAGAATTGCTTTCTAACGATACTGATATTGAGGGTGATTCGCTTTACATCACATCCGTATTAAATCCAATTAATGGAAGTGTGGCAATAGATGGAGCAGATATTGTATTTACTCCAACCGCAAACTTCTCAGGTAATGCAAGCATTGAATATACGGTTTCAGACGGAAACTTAACTGATATAGGATTAGTAACAATAACGGTTAATCCGATTAATGATGCTCCAGTGTTAGATACAATTGGAAATAAGAATGTAGATGAGTTTTCAACACTTTCTACAATTGCCTATGCTACTGACATAGATAATGGAACGCTTACTTATACAATCAGCGGATTGCCAGCGAATGCGACTTTTAATGCGACAACAAAAACATTTACATTTACTCCTAATGAGTCACAAGGCGGCTCAACCTATAATGTAACATTTACTGTTTCAGACGGAACGCTTACTGACAGTGAAACTATCGCGATTACCGTCAACGAAGTCAATAATGCACCAGTTGCCGCCAATGATACTGCAACGATAGATGAAGATTCTCATCTCACTATCAACACGAGTGCTTTGCTTGCAAATGATAAAGATCTTGATACAGATACAAATGTGGGCCTCTCAATTAACGAAGTAAACACTCCTGTAAATGGAGAAGTAAGTATTAGTGGAAGCATCATTACTTTTACTCCAAATACAAATTTTAACGGTATTGCTTCGTTCAATTACGTTGTTACGGATGGAAGTTTAACAGATACAGGATCTGTCTCTATAACAGTCAATGCGGTAAACGATAAGCCAGTTGCTAATGTTGGTTCAATAACAACAACAGAAGACACTTCTGTTGAAATTACACTCTCTGGAACTGATGTTGATGGAGATAGCCTTACTTACGCCATTGTTTCAACAGTTAGTCACGGAACGTTGGGAGATGTAGCTGGAAATAAAGTGACCTATACTCCGACGTTGAATTATAATGGGCCCGCCTCATTTACTTTCAAAGCAAATGACGGGAAAGTTGATAGTGATGCTGCCACCGTAAGTATTACTGTAACAGCTGTGAATGACGCTCCAGTTTTGGACACAATAGGTAACAAAAGTGTTAATGAGCTTGCCAACCTTACCTTTACAGCACATGCTACAGATGTTGACAGTACGCCAGCATATAGCTTTACCAACGCTCCAACAGGAGCAACGATCAATAGTTCAACTGGTGTATTTAGCTTTACTCCAACAGAAGAACAAGGGCCAGGAACATATACCGTAACGATAAGTGCAACTGATGGTATAAGTACTGATTCAGAAATAATTACTATTACGGTAGTTGAGGTCAACACTAAACCAGTTGCTAATGATATTTCAACTTCAACAAATGAGGACACAAACAAAGAAATTGCGCTTACTGCTTCTGATTCAGATTTACCACAAAATAACCTAACATACTCAAAAGTAGCTGGCCCAGCTCATGGATCAGTTACTGTGACAGGAAATAAGGCAACTTATACTCCTATTGCAAACTATAACGGATTAGACTCTTTTACCTATAAAGCAAATGATGGAATAGCAGATAGTGAGGCTGCAACGGTTACAATCACCGTTACTGCAATAAATGACTCACCTGTTGCAGTAAATGATTCTTATACAACTGGTGAGGATACAGTTTATACTATTGAATATTCCTCATTGCTTTCTAATGACACAGACATTGATACAAATCATAACAATCTTACCGTATCGGCAGTGTCTGGACCTGTTTATGGAACTGTAGTGAATTCACCTTCTGAAAACAAGGTAATATTTACCCCTAATGCTAATTATTTTGGCACTGCAAGTTTTGATTACACAATTACAGATGGTAGTCTTACATCTACTGCTACCGTTACTATTTTATATAGCTCGGTTAACGATACTCCCATTGCCAATGATGGGTCAATTTCTACTCTTGAAGATACAGCTATAGAAATTACCCTTTTAGGAAACGACATTGAAGGTGATTCTCTAACATACTCAATTGTTTCCGGGGTAAGTCATGGAACTTTGGGTGTTGTTTCAGGCAACAAAGTTACTTATATTTCTTCTACAAATTATAACGGTTCTGATTTATTTACTTTTAAAACAAATGATGGATTATTAGATAGCGATGCTGCCACAGTAAGTATTACAGTTACACCTGTGAATGATGCTCCAGTATTAAACAGTATAGGTAATAAATCAGTAAACGAATTAACAGATCTAACTTTTACAGCAACAGCAATTGATCCTGATAACTCTGTTATATACTCGCTTACCAATGCCCCAACAGGAGCGACGATTGATGGCACAACTGGAGTATTTAGCTTTACTCCAACAGAAGCACAAGGGCCAGGAACATTTGCTGTGACAATAAGTGTCACTGACGGTACAAGTACTGACTCAGAAGAGATAACTATTACTGTAAATGAAGCTAATGTGCTACCTGTTGCTCAAGCCATTGATGCCTCTACAGCAGAAGATACTATAAAAATAATCACTCTTTCAGGAACTGATTCGGATATACCTGTAAATACATTAACCTACTCAAAGGCTACAAATCCAGCACATGGCACAGTATCTATTACAGGAGATAAGGCAACCTACACGCCTGCAGTAGATTACAATGGGACAGACTCATTCACCTATAAAGCAAATGATGGAATAGCAGATAGTGTGGCGGCAACAGTTACAATTACAATAACCCCTGTTAATGATACTCCAGTTGCCGTAGCGAATTCTTATACAACGAATGAGGATACCGTAATGACTCTTGAAAATTCACTTTTACTTACGAATGACACCGATGTTGATCGTGATATTCTATCGATACAATCAGTTTCAAATGCCATACATGGAAAAGTTGAGTTGGATAACCTTGATCCTAATGGTAAAAAAGTAATTTTTACCCCAACATTAAATTTTAATGGAATAGCAAGCTTTGATTACACAATCACCGACGGAGCTCTTTCTTCTATAGCAACTGTTACTATTACATACAATCCGGTCAACGATGCGCCAGTTGCAAATAACGATTCTTCTACAACCAATGAAGATACCTTGGCAATAATCAATTTATCCGGTACTGATATAGAGGGTAATTCCTTAATTTATTCTAAAGTTACCAATCCAAGTCATGGAACTTTAGGTGCTATTTCAGGAACCCAAGTGACTTATACTCCCTCTTCCAATTACAATGGTTCTGATTCTTTTACTTTTAAGGCTAATGATGGAAAATTAGACAGCAACACAGCCACAATCACCATAAATGTAATAGCAGTAAACGATGCTCCTTTTGCTGTAGATGATTCAGCTTCAACTAATGAGGATACCTCAGTTACTATTACTGCTTCTGCACTGCTTTCTAATGACACAGATGTAGATAATATACCTGCCGTTAGTGCAGTCGGCAATGCTGTAAACGGCATTGTATCTTTAAACGGTACAAATATTACTTTTACTCCTAAAACTAATTTTTATGGGTCAGCAAGTTTTGAATACACTTCATCAGATGGTTCGTTAATAGATACAGGCTTAGTAACTGTCACGGTTATTGCTATTAACGATGCACCGGAAGCAGTAAATAATGCATCGACTACAGCGAAAAATACCTTAAAAATATTATCTGCTTCTTCAGTTTTAAGTAACGATAGCGATATTGAAAATGATGATCTATCTATTACCTCTGTTGGTAGTCCTGTACATGGAACAGTCTCGTTTGATGGAACAAATATAAGTTTTACGCCAGAATTAGATTTTATCGGTGATGCAAGTTTTGAATATACAATTTCAGATGGCAATAGTGGAGTTGATACAGGCATAGTCACAATTATTGTCTTATCTGATACTCAAACTGCTCCCGATAATAAGGGTGAAGCTACTCTTGATTCTGAAACGCCTGAAGTAGTCGTTACCGATCCAGATGATGAAGTTACGGTTACCGTTGATGGTACAACTGAGGCAACAATTGATGTAGGTTCGTTTATCACTGATGGGGAGGGAAATATACCTAAAATCACCATTAACTCTGATAGTGCTGAAATAGCTATTCCCGCAACTGCGGTGACTGGATCTACAGGTTGGGATGGGGTAATAGCGGCTCCAACCGTTACATCCGTGACATTGCCCAATATTTCGGGAGAAACATTAACAACAAGCGCGGCTATCGAACTTGGGTTTGCAGATGGCAAATTATCTTTTGATAAAGCAGTTAGGATTCTTCTTCCTGGACAGGTGGGTAAAAGAGCGGGCTACTCCAGACCAGGATTGGATTTTACAGAAATTACAAGCATTTGTGATGCAGACAATCAAGCAGCGGGAGATGCTTTAGGAGTTGATGGAGAATGTAAAATTGATGTCGGATTAGATTTAGTGATTTGGACGAAGCATTTTACAAAGTTTGCTGCATACACCCAAACAACAAATTCAACTAGCAGCTCAAGCACATCATCATCTAGTGGGGGAGTCTCAAATTCAACAGCCCCAGTATGCAATGATCAAAAGCCAGGAAGCGCACCAGTCCTTTTAAGTGCAGTTGCAGGATTTAACAGTGTTACCTTAACATGGTCAAAATCATCAGATCCAGTTTCTTACTATTTAGTGACTTATGGAACATCATCTGGAAGTCAAGCATATGGTAATCCAAATGTTGGTGGTTCATCAACTACCTCTTACACAATTACCAATTTATCAGGTGGTGCAACTTATTTCTTTAAAGTAAGAGCAGGTAATGGTTGTGCTCCTGGAGAATTTTCTAATGAAGCTTCAGCGGCACCAAGCGGAGGATTTATCGCGGGAGTAGCTCCAGGATTTAGTGAGGGAGTATTGGGAGAAAAAACCTCTGTTAATGAAGACAAAAGTAAAGAAACAGTAAAAGAGAATGCCAATAAGAACAATGTGTTAGGAGAGGGAACTGCTGTTGAGAAGAAATTTAGTTACAATTATATTATTGCGTTAATAATTCTAATAGTAATAGTTGGATCGATCATCTACATAAAGAGAAAAAAGTAAATCCTTACATATAGAAGCTTATGCTTTTTTCCCTCATTATTTAAAATACCCCTTGACAAAATTAGCAGTCATAGTGTATATTTGCTAATATGGAAGAAATAACACAAAGACAGATCGAGGTTTTGAAAGCAGTTATTCAGGAGTATATTGAAAGCGGTGAACCGGTTGGTTCGGAGATTTTGGAAAAAAAATATAAATTGGGAGTATCTCCGGCCACAGTCCGAAACGAAATGGTTCAGCTTGCAAAAAAGGGATATATTAAGAAAGCTCATTTTTCATCAGGAAGAATCCCTTCACCAAAAGGATTCAGGTTTTATATTAATAAATTAATGAAAGAAAAAGAACTTTCAACCGCTGATGAAGTCTCGTACAAAAACAGTATTTGGGATGAACGTAATGAAACACACAAATTATTGTCGCAGGCAACAAAAGTATTAGCAGATAAAACAGGTCTCATATCAATAGTTGCCACAAATGAAGGAGATGTTTATTTTTCAGGTTTGACAAATATTTATCGAATTCAAGAGTTGATTAATCGTGAATTAGAAAGACATTTATTTGAAAGATTGGAAGAAATAGCCTATTGGGAACGTTTGCTTATCCGTTTGGGTAAAACTGAAGAAGAAATTTATTTTCTTTTTGGTGATGAAGAAAATATTGATCCGGTATATGAATCCTGTGTAAGCGTATTCAGTGATTTTAAAGGAGAAACAGTAAAAGGAATAATTGGAGTTGTCGGGCCAAAGCATATGAGATATGATTTTATTGCTCCTCAGATAAGATATTTTTCTTCTTTGATTGAGCAAATAGTTAAAAGTCAGGGATTGTAAACCTATTATATGGATATTTCAAAAATAAAAAAACAACCGGTAGTGAATCAAACAGATAAAGAAGAAATAAAAGATGATCCATCGCAACAATATAAAATTGAAATTGAGCGTTTACAAAAAGAAGTATTGGACAATAAAGCAAAATTTTTAAGAGCCTTAGCCGATTATCAGAATTTAGAAAAAAGAGCAGTTAATGAAAAGGCAAAATTAATTCAGAGCGCAAATAAAGATTTTATTTTAAAATTGCTCTTTTTTTTAGACAATCTTAATCGTGCGGAACTTTTTATTAAGGACGAAAATTTAAAAATGATAAAACAATCATTTGAAAAATTACTTGAAAACGAGGGATTGAAAGAGATTGCGGTATTACACAAACCGTATGATCCGTACACATCTGAAGTTGTCGATATTGTGGAGGGTAAGCAGGAAAATGAAGTGGTTGAAGTTTTAAGAAAAGGTTATGTGTTTTTTGATCAGTTATTGAGACCGGCACAGGTTAAGGTAAGTAAAAAAGTAGAAAAAAAGTAAATTAATTTACATTATAAATTATTAATTATTTAAACATATATGTCTAAAATAATCGGTATCGATCTTGGTACAACAAACTCGTGTGTAGCAGTTATGGAAGGTGGAAAGCCCAAAGTTATTCATTCACAGGAAGGGAGAAATGTGATTCCTTCAGTCGTTGATCCGGTAAAAAGAGTTGTAGGCGATGTTGCAAAACGTCAAATGGTCATAAATCCTAAAAATACCATATTTTCAGTAAAGCGGCTTGTCGGTCGAAGATTTTCTGATGAATCAGTAAAATTTGATTTAAAATGGCTTCCTTACAAAATCAAACAAGGTCGTGATAACATGGCTGATGTTGAAGTTGAAGGAAAAACATATACCCCGCAAGAAATTTCAGCAATGATTTTACAAAAAATAAAATCAGATGCAGAAGCATATTTAGGGGAAAAAGTAGAAAAAGCCGTTATTACAGTACCTGCGTATTTTGATGATTCACAACGCCAGGCAACAAAACAGGCCGGTGAAATTGCAGGACTTGAAGTGGTTCGCATTATAAATGAGCCGACAGCAGCAGCACTTGCCTATGGACTTGATAAACAACATTCACACACAATCGCCGTATATGATCTTGGAGGAGGTACATTTGATATTACTGTTTTGGAACTTGGAGGCGGAGTTTTTCAAGTAAAGGCAACCAACGGTGACACACATCTTGGCGGAGATGATTTTGATAAAGTTATTTTAGATCATCTTGCCGAGGAATATAAGAAAGAAAACGGAGTAGACCTTCGCAAGGATCCACAAGCATTACAAAGATTGCGAGATGCGGCAGAAAAGGCAAAAATAGAACTGTCATCCTCTATGGAGGCAGAGATTAATTTACCCTTTATAACTGTTAAAGATAATCAACCTCAACATTTTGTAATGAAGTTGACACGGGCAAAATTAGAAGCTCTTATCGGAAATCTTGTTGAAAAAACCTTTGAACCGGTTAAAGCGTGTTTAAAAGATGCAAAAGTAGGTGTTGACAAGATTAACGAAGTTGTATTAGTCGGAGGAATGACCCGAATGCCGCTTGTTTTTGAAAAAGTCAAAGCTTTTTTCAAAAAAGAACCGAACAGATCAGTAAATCCTGATGAGGTTGTGGCAATCGGTGCAGCGGTTCAGGCTGGAGTATTGACAGGTGAAACAAAAGATGTTGTTTTACTTGATGTAACTCCACTCACATTGGGAGTTGAAACATTGGGAGGAGTAATGACCCCACTTATTACAAGAAATACGACTATTCCGACATCAAAATCAGAAATATTTTCAACAGCGGGGGATAATCAGACGCAAGTTGAAATTCATATCTTGCAAGGAGAGCGGCCAATGGCTCGGGATAATAAATCATTGGGTCGATTTGTCCTTGACGGGATACCACCGGCCCCAAGAGGTGTTCCTCAGATTGAGGTTGTGTATGATATTGACGCGAGTGGAATTGTATCAGTAAATGCAAAAGATAAAGCAACGGGTAAATCTCAAGGAATTAAAATTACCGGATCAACAGGACTGTCAAAAGACGAAATTGAGAAAATGAAGACTGAGGCAGAAAAACATGAGACTGAAGATAAGGAAGAAAAAGAAAAAATTGAAGTCAAAAATAAAGCTGACAATCTGATATATGTCAGTCAAAAGTCACTTAAAGATGCCGGTGATAAAACGCCTAAAGAATTAAAAGAAGAGATTGAAAATAAGATGAAGGAACTTAAAGAAATTCTGGAAAAAGGATCAAAAGAAGATATTGAGAAAAAAACAACAGAATTATCTGATAGTCTGCAAAAAATCGGTAAGCATATGTATGAACAAACTCCCGGAACACCACCGCCAACAGGGCAACCGGTTGATGGAAAACCCGAAGAAAAAGATAAAAAAGAGGATAAAAAAGACGTTGAAGAGGGTGAAGTTGTCAAATAAAAATATTAGAAATTGAGCTTTAAACGGAGACGTCCTTAAAAGGACGTTTTTCCGTGTTTGAATAAATATGGACTATTATGAATTATTGGGGGTTAAAAAAGGCGCAAGCGATGCCGAAATAAAATCAGCTTATCGGACACAGGCTTTAAAGTGGCATCCTGACCGTAATAAGTCGCCTGATGCGGTTGATAAATTTAAAGAAGTAACAAAAGCATATGAAGTATTAAGCGATTCGAAAAAGAAGGAGATGTACGATCAATACGGTAAGGATGCGTTTGAAAGAGGCGGATTTGGAAAAGCAAGTCAGACAGGAGGTAATCCGTTTGGAGGAGCAGGTCCTTTTAGTTATACTTATTCTTCGAGTGGCGGTTCTCCATTTGGCGAAGGCGATTCAGAAGGTTTTTCAGATCCTTTTGAAATTTTTGAACAATTTTTTGGATTTCAATCTCCGTTTGGAGGAGCAAGAAGAGCAAAAAGGAGAGATGTATATGAGATGGCGTTGACTTTTGACGAAGCAGTAAACGGAGTAGAAAAGCAAACGGTTATCAAAGGGAAAGAAAAAACGATAAAAATCCCGGCAGGAGTAGATTCAGGAATGAGAATCCGTTTTTCTGACTTTGATGTTCAAATACAGGTTAAATCCCACCCGTTTTTTAAACGCGAAGGACAGGATATTTATTTAGAGAAACCTATTTCATTTTCAACTGCAGTATTGGGGGGCAACATTGAAGTTCCTACTATCGGAGGAAGTGTTAAGTTAAAGGTGCGGCCTGGTACTCAGTCCGGAACAACAGTCCGTTTACGCGGTCAAGGTATCATTCACCCTCAGTCAACTGTACACGGAGACGAATATGTTATTATCAAAGTACATATCCCTGAACGGATTTCAGGAAAAGCAAAAAAACTTCTTGAAGAATTGGAAAATGAGATGTAAAAGTTTCAGGATTTGAAAAAGACCGAATAAAGAGATACAATAGGTAGTTCCACAAAAAGCTGAATTAAAATTTTTGAAATTATTATGAAAACAAATGCAGGAGCTTTAAAAAAAGGAGAATTTATTCGTCATGTGGGTGAAATTTGGCAGATTCAGAAGGCTGATTTTTATTCTCCCGGAAAAGGTTCAGCTCTTATGAAAGCACGAATTAAAAATATTTTAACATTAAAAACACTTGAATACGCTTTTAAATCAAATGAAGATGTTGATGTTCTTGATGTTGAGTGTTTGGAAATGCAGTTTTTATATAAAGATCCGGAAACACTTTTTTTTATGGATCAACGGACCTACAATCAATACACACTTCCTATCGCCGTTGTTGGCACAGCTGCACAGTATATGAAAGATGGTAATTCTTACTTCGTATATGTGTATGATGAAAAACCACTCACTATGAGACCTGCAATGAGTGTTAAACTAAAAGTTATTGAGACTGAGGATGCAACAAAAGGTGATACTGTTTCCGGTGCAAAAAAAGCTGCAAAAGTCGAGACAGGAGTTACGGTTATGGTTCCATTATTTGTAAAAGTCGGTGATTTAATTACCGTTCATCCGGAGACAGGAGAATATGGAGAAAGAGTTAAAGAGTAATATATGCTATCAGTCGGAGGAATATTACAAAAACAACGGATAAATAAGGGATTAACCTTATTGCAAGTTGAAAAGTATACTAAAATTCGGGAACAGTTTTTAAAAGCTGTTGAAGAAAACGATTGGAATTTTTTTACTTCGAAAATCTACATAAAAGGTATAATAAAAAATTATTCACGATTTTTAGATTTAGATGAAGATAAAATGCTCGCCTTCTTTAGGAGAGAATATGAAAAAAATGAGGTTGTGAAGTTTAAAAGAAAAGTTTCGAGTAGTTTTTTGATCTCAGATACAAAAAAATATATCACCCTTTTTCTTATCGGTATATTTGTTTTTTTTATTATTTATTTTGCTTTACAGTTAAAAGTATTTATGTCTCCGCCAAAAGTTGTATTGCTTTCTCCAACAGCCCAAACATTTAAACGGGTAGATAAAATTAAAATCATCGGCAAGACAGATAAAGAATCGTCAATACTATTGTTTGGGGAGAGAATCTATCAGAATAAAGAGGGAATTTTTGAATTGGATTTTCCGCTTACAACTAATAAAAATGAATTAATATTGGAAGTGACTGGCGCAAACGGAAAAAAAACAATTTTTAAGAAAGAATTTATTAAGACCGAATAATACTTTTAATAAGATTGATATTTATTAAATTCAGAGAAGAATAAATGTTTTGAAAAGACAGACGTTTTGCTTCACGAATAATTTTTTCCTCGCCATGATTTTTTCGAATTTCTCCCAATAATCCGACCTCACCGATAAAAACAGTTTTTTTCGCAATCGGAATATTTTTTAAAGACGAGTAAACCGAAGAGATAATTCCTAAATCAGCTAAGGGGGAAGTAATTTTTACTCCGCCTATTACATTGATATGGATATCATATGAATCAAGAGGAAGCGATAAATGCTTTTTCATTACGGCAAGAAGAATGAGAAGTTTGTTGTAGTCGACGCCTTTAACAATACGGCGTGGAATACCAAGAGCGGATGGAACAACAAGTGCTTGAATTTCAAAGAAAAGTGAGCGGTTTCCCTCCGTTGTTCCGATAATACTTTTTCCGACTGTAATTTCTTTTTCTTCCTGAATAAAAATAAGCGGATTATTTACTTCTTCCAACCCATTTTCTTTCATTTGGAAAATACCGATTTCATCAACTCCCCCGAACCGGTTTTTTGTTGTTCTTAAGATACGGTATTGTGAAATTTTCTCTCCTTCAAAATTGAGGACACAGTCGACTGCATGTTCAAGAGTTTTTGGTCCGGCAATATCTCCATCCTTGGTAATGTGACCGATAAGAATGACGGAAATTTTTTCTTGTTTTGCAAATTTAATTAAAGCATTTGCGCTTTCTTTAATTTGATTGATGCTTCCCGGTGGTGAATCGATAGTTGTTGAGTATACTGTTTGGATTGAGTCAATAATTATTGCTTCAGGTTTAACGCTTAATTGTTTTACCGCTTCAATGATTCCTTCGATTTGTCCTTCATTTGAGAAATAAAATTGAGAGGTATTGATGTGTAATCGTTCTGCCCGGTCTCGGACCTGTTCGGCAGATTCCTCGCCTGAGATATATATTGTTGGAAATGTTTGAAATGACTGAAGAAGTAGAGTGGATTTTCCCACCCCGGGTTCGCCTGTTAGCAAGATGACTTCGCCGGGTAATATACCGCCGCCCAGGACTCTATCGAATTCAAATAAACCTGTTTTCTTTTTTTGCTTTTGTTGTGTTTTTATTTTTGAAAGAGGAATAAAAATTATTTTTTTTGTTTCTTCACTTCCTCCTTTGGATTCAAAACGTTCTTTATTAACAAATGTATTCCATCCTCCGCAACTGGGGCATTTTCCGATAAGTGAAGCTGAGCCATAGTCACAATTTGTGCAGATATAATATGCCATATTACATCTTATTAACAGTTTTAATTCCAAGCAAATAGAGTCCGTTTTTCAGGATTTGACCAACTGCTTTTGTTATTTGAATGCGAAGAAATTTTTGAGATAAATCAGCTTTAAGAATAGGATTTTTTTGATAAAAAAGATTATATTTTTTTGCAAGTTCATAAAGATAGTTTGCTATATAATTTGGCGCAAATTCAGAAGCTGCACGTCCAACCTCAGCTTCATATTGTTGTATGAAGCGAAGAATATCCTCCTCTTCTTTATTGTATGAAGTCAAAGAATTATTTGTTGTTTTGGTTTGTTGTTCTTTTGCCAATATGCTTTGAGTTCTGACATATGTATAAAGAAGATAAGGGGCAGAATTACCCTCCAAGGACACAGACTCATCAATATTAAATGCGATATCATTGGAGATTGTATTTTTTAAGAATGCATATTTTGCGGAAGCAATCGTTAATATTTCAGAGACTGTCTCTGAGTTTTTAAATTTATCGTTTAGTTTTTTTGTTATTTCGTTAAGTAACCAAGTTGCCTCAACTACATTACCTGTGCGTGAAGACATTTTTCCGGTTGACAAATTTACCCAACCATAAGACAAATGGTATTGTTTATTGCCATATTTATTTTTATCAATAAGTTCTTCAACTTTAAAAGTGATTTTAAAGAAGCTGGTTTGCTCCGGAGTAACGACGTGAATACATTTGTCGAGTTCTCCAAATTCAGTAAATTCTTTTTCCGCAAGAGCAAGTTCTTTTCCCTCGTATGTTGGAAAGCCAAGAGAATTAATAAAAACACGTGTGTCTAAGTCATACTTTTTTCCGTTGAAAACAACAGCTCCTTTGCTTTTTTCTAGAATATGTTTCTTTAATAAATCGGTTACAATTTCTAAACTCCGTTTTGCAGACTCACTTTCAAAGTAATATCGGTCAAAAGTTGAGTATAATCGCTTATATATTTTTTCGTAATAATCCAAACTCCATTGACGGGTTTTTTCCCACAGATCAATAACTTCAGGATCTTGTTCATAGATCTTACGATTTACATCAATTATTTCCTGTTTACTGGACTCATTTTCATATGCATTTTGCCCATCTGCATAAGCTTTTCCAATAAGAGCGATTTTTTCCTGAAGAGTTAAAGAAGTAAACATATTATCTCCTTTTCCTTTTATCATTTGTTTTATACCCCAGACACATTTGGCAGTATGAAGTCCAACATCTCCTTGATAATTCGCACGAATGACTTTATTTCCAACAGCTTCAAGTATTCGAACCATTGATTCTCCAATTGAAATATTTCGTAAGTGTCCAATATGAAAAAGTTTAAGAGTATTTGGATGAGCAAACTCAACCATAATTTTTTTGTTTTTTCCTAAGTGAATTGTTGGAAAAATGAATTCTCCCTTTGCCAAACGTTCAAGTTGAGAAACTAATTTATTTTTGCTAATCCAGAAATTGATAAAACCAGGTTTAATAATCCCTATTTTTTCAACATCTTGTATTTTTTCCGGTAAATATGACACGATTTCCTGAGCTATTTCAAAAGGATTTTTTTTAAGAATTTTGGTAAGTTTAAGAGCAACGCTTGTTGCAAAATCTCCATGTTCAGGCTTGGAAGGAATATCTAAAGATATAGTAACATCTTCAACATTCATTTTCTTCAAAACCTCATCTAATTCCTTGGTAATTTGTTCTTTTATCATTGGATATATAATAGCATATTTTATGCTAATGCTTGTTTTAATGTTTTAATAAAATAACTCCAGTCCTCTTTTCTGGGAACCGCGAACATAATCACATTTTTCGGAAAATTTGGAAAGAAACGTGTGTCTTTTAGTAAAATGTTATTTTTTTTAAACGCATTAAATACTCGTTTACTCTCCTTGTTTGTTTTGACAAGAATAAAGGTAGTTAAAGAGGGGAGTATCTCTATCATTGGAATTTGTTTTGTCAGTTTTAAACAGAAGCTTTTTTTAAAAATCAGGTATTGTTTTGATAACGTATCCGCGTATTTTAATATGATGGGAATTAACGCGTGTTGAAATATATTGATTGAATCAGTATCAATATCATATGAGTATTTCTCCAGACTATTAATTATGTATGGATTTGCCATTGCATAACCAAATCGAATTCCCGCAAGTCCCTGACTTTTTGAGAAACTTCGGAGTATGATCAAATTCTTATATTTTTTTAAAAGATTAATAACAGTTTTTTTACCAATCCCAAAATAACATTCATCAACCACGAGCAAACCCTTGTATCGAAATAATAAACTATCTATTTGTTTTCCGTTAAATACATAGTGACCAGTTGGATTATTAGGAGAAGCCAAAAAAAATAGACTAGTATCCTTTATTTTTTCAAGCACATTTTTAACATCTAATAATTGTTTTATCTTAACTGGTACAGGTATGACTTTTCCTCCGTAGTTTATTACTGCGTTTTTATAAACGGTAAAACTTGGTGATAATATCGCAACTTTTGTATTTTTTTTCACCAATGAACGGACAATAATATGGATAAGTCCTTCAATACCATTTCCCAGTAATATTTGTTGAAAATTTACTTCGTGATACTTTGCTATCAGCTGCACCGTTTTGTCGTATCGTCCACCCGGATAAAGGTTTATTTTTTCCAAAGAGTTATTTAATACCTTATTTATTCTCTTGACCATTGCTTTGTTTTTTGGAGAATAGTTTTCTCCCCAGTATAAACGTAGTTGTTTCATAGTTTTTGATTTAAACTACTTAACCATGGCTGCAATAATTCATTTACTCCGCTTTTTCCAGATGTTTTTTGAGTATAGTTTATTAAACTATAACCACTCCGCGATGGATCACACGCATCACAACCATTGACACATCCGACTTTGGGTTTTTCATGAAGCCCATGTTGCATATGGATTTGGTCTGCCATTAATATTGACCCTGTAAGCCAAAATGGATCAACTAACGGATAATCGGCCATTTGGCTACTTGCAGATATTTTTAGTGGTTGAAGAAGTATTTTAATTCCATTTTGTGCGAATAAATCAATTGTATGTAAACATAATTGAGAATAAGTTAGATGATCCATATCTTTAGGTTTAAGACCATAAAGAATAAGTCCTGCCATTTGTAAATCCGGAAAATGTTCTTTCAATAGTTGAAAAGTTTCAAGATAGCCCTGATTCTCTTCACTTGACCCAATAATAGGAATATTAGCTTTTCCATATTCTTTTGTTTTCATAAATTCGCTTCGATCAATCCCAATTGGTGTTTCCGGATTCATATTTACTGCTTTTATGTATCCTTTTTGATAGTACTCAGTAAGCATTACTAAAACAGATTCATTTTCTGATTTTTGCCAGGGCATGAGTTCTATTTCAAGCTCAACTTTTAACTGAGGGTGTTGTTGTTTTATTTCATCAACTACCTCAAGCATTGGTTTGAATGTTGCAACAACACCATGATCGGCCGATAAGGCAGATCCAGCTGAAAAACAAGCGGTAATTTTGCCAGTATTTTGTGCCATAAACTCAAGTACTTGTTTCATTTCAGCAAGTTGAGTTGGACCAGACTTTACTTCACCTTGCTCATAATCACAGAAGTTGCATTCTTGTGCACAAGACAGAGTGGAATCGACTAATACAAAACCACCATTTTGTCCTGCAACACAAGAATCAGCATATTCTTTCCCCAAAAATTCGTGTGAATCCAAATTAAACAAATGAGTTGCATGTGGTGGTGGTTGTACAAATTTTATACCCATATTCCAATGAAATCCGTTTGTTTGGAATTGAAGGGTATGAGCGTCTTCTGCGTTTATAACCGAGAGTGGAGAAACTGTTCCAATTCCACCCTCACCCATCAATACGGGGATATATTTAACAGGCGTATAGATACCATTGCCTTGGATAGATGCAGCTAAGGAACGATGATTGATAGTCAATTTTCCTTTTAATCCATGATCTAAATGTGGATAAAAACCATGTTCTATTATTTCTTTAGTCGTATCGTCGATGTTAATACCATAAGCTCCAGCAACAGTTTCTAATACAAAACTTGCTTTCTTTTTCTCCAGAGGTAACATTTCTTCAAGAGGTTTATTAATTTGCCATGCATACAAAAGGTGTTCTAAAGATTCTCCAATGGCATTTTTTTGATACTCCATCCAATTTGTTGAGCGCATTTGTTCATTTAACATATGATTGTGTATAAAATTTATAATCAGGATTAACAATATTTATTGGATTACCATTTACAAAAGACAAAACATTATTAGTGATGATTTTGGATAAACTTGTTATAGATTCGTTGCTATAGAATGCGTTATGAGGTGTGATGATTACATTATTCATTTTTAACAACGCTGTTTGTTTTTTACTTTTTGAAAGAACATCAAGCGCACAGCAGCCAATTGTTTTATTGACTAAACCGTGAAACAAATCGTCAGTTTTTATAACTCCTCCTCGTGATGTATTAATGAGAACAACATTTTTTTTCATTTGAGTAATACTTTTTTTATTTATCATATGAAGTGTTGATATGTTTAAAGGAGTATGGAGAGTAATTATGTCGGATGACTTTAATAATGTATCGAGTGAAACAGGTTTTGCACTTAATCGACTGTTTATTGTTGAATTAAATTTAAGAATATCATAATAAATGACTTTACAATCAAAACCGGTTAATAGTTTTGCTACCTGTTTCCCGATTTTACCAAACCCAATAATTCCTATTATTTTTCCACTCAAATTAGATCCACAGTATGTTTTATATTTTGTGTTTGTTGGATCAACCTCAAAATATGACTCGGATTGGAATAAACTAAATTTAAGTTTTCGCAATAGCATGATTATCAATCCAAGGGTATATTCTGCAACAGCTATCGTACAGTAGTTGTGAGCATTTGCTACTGCAATGCCTTTATGTGACATTTCTTTTATCAATAACGAGTCAAAACCAGTAATACTTAGCGCAATCAATTTTAGTTGAGTTTGTGCTATTACTTTATTAGTAATAGGAGATACCAAGGGATCAATTATCGCGATATCAGAATTTTTTAAACAACTAATTATGTCTTTTTCTTGTGTGATATTTTGATAAATCTTAAGTTCTCCCGCTTTGTTCAATATATTAATAGATTTTTTATCTAAGTAATAATTATTTAAGACGGTAATAGTTAATTGTTTTTTGTTTGTTTTCATAGTGTTAATTGAAATTAATAATATAATCCAAAAAAAATCCCCCGGTTTTGATCGGGGGTTGGTAGTAATCGGTTTAAGTGAGTTTACCTCATAGAAATACTACCTTCCCTAGAAGTTCTCCTTGAAGCCGAGTTGGAAAATAGTATTTTTTTCATACAGACCGTTATTATAACATACTTTTTATTATAATATTCGGATATGTGGTTTATGTGGGCGTTATTATCTGCTGTTGTGAGTTCGGTATCCGTTGTTTTAAATAAGCAGATTATGAAACGGATATCGGCATTGACGCTTAGTCTTGCAACCTTTTTATTTCCTATTCCTATTTTATTGTTATTGACACTCAATCAAAATAACACGGTTCATATTTGGAGATATCTGATTGGAATTCTTGGTTCCGGTTTTGGTTTTGTTATTGCAAAAACCATTATGTTTGAGACGATAAAACAAACCTCTCTTTCAAAAGTATATCCTTTATTTTCTTTATCCACTTTTTTTACATATATTTTTGGACTGATATTTTTGAATGAACATATAAAATTATTAGGCGTAATAGGAATTTTGTTGACAATTATTGGGGCGTATCTTATCAATGTTGATTCTGCAAAAGAAGATATTTTAATGCCTTTTAAATTATTATTTAAAAGTAGAGCGTCATTTTTACTCCTTTTAAGTTTGTTACTTTCCAGTATTACTTCTATAACAGATAAGATAGCTATAGTGTCATCAAATATTCCGGCCGCCTATCTTGGCGGAAATATAGTCAGCACGACTTTATTAATTATTTATATAATAATCCGAAAAAAACATGTTAAAGAAGAGATAAAGCAAGAGTTTTCTTTGCTTAGTGTCGCAAGTATCATTTATATGTTGCTTGTTTTTCTTGTTTTTTATGGATTTGCTTCAGGGCCGGTTGCACTTGTGATAGGTGTAAAGAAGTTAGAACTATTCTTTGTACTATTTTTGAGTTGGATTTTTTTTGATGATAAACCCTCAAAACATTCTTTGATTGCCTCAATTTGTATGTTATTGGGAATAGTATTTATGAAAATATAAAAATTCCTTTGACAAATATAAAGATAATTGTTATAACTAGTCTCGGTGAAAAATACGCAAAATGACTACACTCTAGAAAATGCAATTTCACCCCTTGATGGGAGGAATCGGTATAAACTAAAAAATCTTTCTCTTTATTTTTCTGAAAGCGCGCTTCTTCAAAACAGAATGGAAATTGAAATCAAATACCTGTTTTTTTTATCTAAATATGGCCTTGTCCGCAAGTTGAGTTTGAAAGAAGAAAAAAAACTGGGAAATCTGATAAATGAGAATGCGGCAAACAGATATAAAGAAGTGAGGGAAATTGAAAAAAAAACAAATCATGATATGAAGGCTGTTGAAGAATATCTAAAAATAAAACTTCAAAAAACATCAATGAATGATATTTTTGAAATGGTTCATTTTGGACTTACGTCTGAGGACATAAACAATCTTGCATACGCAAAAATGATAGACGGATGTATAAAAAAAGAAATTAAACCCTTATTAAATGAGATTTTGGGAAAATTTAAAAAAGATATTTTAAAATATTCATTGTTTTCAATGTTGGGAAGAACTCACGGACAATCTGCAGCGCCAACAACACTTGGCAAAGAACTTCTTGTATATAGAAATCGATTAAATGATGAATTACAAATTCTTGAAAAAATAAAACTTCACGGAAAATTAAATGGAAATACAGGGGGTTTAAATGTTCATCAATTCCTTTTTCCTCAGAAAGATTGGATTGATTTGAGTAAAAAATTTGTTACTTCTTTAGGTTTTATTTCGGATTTGGCAACAACTCAGATTGAACACTATGACAGTTATATCCGAACTTTTCAGACACTTTCCCGGATAAATAATATATTTCTTGATTTATCCGTTAATATGTGGATATATATTATGCAGGGTTATTTTAAGCAAAAAGTGATATCAAAAGAAGTTGGGTCCACAGCTCTCCCTCATAAAGTAAATCCGATATATTTTGAGGGTGCTGAAGGCGGATTTGAGATTGCAAATGCACTGTTTGATATGTATGCAAGGAAGTTGTCAAAATCACGATTGCAACGGGACTTATCAGATAGTACAGTGCGCAGGTCATTTGGAATCGCATTTGGTTATTCGATTCTTTCTTATCAAAGCATACTGGAGGGAATGAACCGTGTTGAAGGTGATAGAGAAATAATTATTAATGATCTTAATAATCATTATGAAATATTATCTGAACCTGTACAAAATATGCTACGAATGAGAGGTATTAAAAAAGGCTATGATATGACAAAAGAGTTTTTTCGGGGAAAACACATAACAGAAAAATCATACATTGATTTTATTCAGGAACTAGCTCTTTCAAAAAAAGACAAACTTCTTCTGTTAAAATTAAAACCTGAATTATACGTTGGAGTTAGCAATCAATTAACAACTCATTATGTCTAAATTTAATATACAATACCCGCTTGTTGTTGTGGGAGCTCAATGGGGTGATGAAGGAAAAGGGAAAGTCGTTGATTTGTTATCAAAAAAAGCTGATTATGTTGTCCGATTTAACGGGGGAAACAATGCAGGGCACAGCTTTGTTGTTTCAGGAGAAAAATTTAAACTTTCACTTCTTCCTTCAGGAGTATTACAAAAGAAAAAATTGTTTCTTTCACAGGGAGTTGTTATTGATCCGGCAATTCTTTTATCTGAAATTGATTTTTTTAAAAAGAGAAATATCCATATTGATTTGATGATTGATCCCCGCGTACAAATCGTTATGCCTTACCATAAGGAGCTTGACCGTGCTACAGAGCTTTGGAAAGGGAAAAATGCTACAGGAAGTCTACATTTGGGGATAGGGTATTGTTATGAAGATAAAAATAATCGGTTTGGTATTCGATTTGAAGATCTTATTTCTCCTGCAATTTTAAAAGAAAAAATTTTAATGCTTTTTCCTAAGAAAAAAAGACAAATTGAGTTGGTTTTCGGTCAAACGACTGAATTGTCAAAAAAAAAGATTATTAAAGATTATATTTCTTTCGGCAAAAAGTTAAAACAGTATATGGGTGATGTATCCTTTTTTATACAAAAAAATATTGCCAACAAAAATGTGTTATTTGAAGGGGCACACGGAACTTTTCTTGATGGGGTATTTGGAACTTATCCGTATACAACTGCAATTCATACAATTTCAGGAGCGGTTTTTCCTTATGTTGGTATTGCGCCTCAAAAAATCTATTCAATCGGAATAGTAAAAGCATATACGACACGTGTCGGTAATGGTCCTTTTCCAACGGAATTATTTGATAAAACCGGAGAAAAAATTCGTGATGTCGGTGGGGAGTATGGGACTGTTTCCAAAAGACCGCGGAGATGCGGATGGTTGGATCTTCCTTTATTGCGGACTGCGGTCAGATTGTCAGGTTTTTCTTCAATCGCATTAACAAAAATTGATGTTTTATCGCAATTAAAGGAACTACTCATTTGTACTCATTATGAGTTGAATGGAGAAAGATTGAATGAAGTTCCGGCAAATATCTCCGATTTTAATAACTGCAAACCTGTTTACAAAAAAATGAAAGGATGGGAAGCTGATTTATCTCAAATAAAAAACTGGAAACAGTTACCGAAAGAAGTCCAAACTTATGCTCAATTCATCGGGAAGCAATTGCATGTTCCGATTTCTATTTTATCAGTTGGACCTGAAAGAGGTCAGGAAATTTACTTATGAAATTACAACAAGGATTAACGTACGACGATGTTTTATTGGTTCCACAACGTTCATATATCGATCACAGATCGGATGTGTCCACAAAAACAACTTTAACAAAAGGTATTTCTCTTCATATTCCGTTTATTTCTGCGAATATGGATACGGTTACTGAATCGCTGATGGCTATTGCTATGGCTAAAGAGGGGGGGATAGGAATCATACATCGTTTTATGACAATAGAAGAGCAGGTTGAGGAAGTCACCCGAGTTAAAAGAAATATTGGATTTATTCTCGACGCGCCTTATATTGTTTCGCCTGAGACACAGCTTCGTAAGGTAATTGATTTGTCAAGAAAATACGGAGTTGACAGTTTTGTTGTTATAGATTCTGAAAAAAAAGTAGTGGGAATTCTTACAAAACGGGATTTTCTTTTTGAAGAAAAACTGGATAAAAAAGTTATTTTATGTATGACAAAACGAAAAGATCTGATAACAGGAAAAGAAGATATTACTCTAGATCAAGCTAAAAAGCTATTTATGCAATATAAAATCGAGAAACTTCCGTTAATTGACAGGAATAATAATTTAAAAGGTCTTATTACCGCACGGTCAATTGTTAATTATGAAAAATACCCACACTCAACAAAGGACAATCACGGGAGATATCGTGTTGGTGCGGCTGTGGGAGTAGTAAATGATTATATTGAACGTACAGAAGCACTTCTTAACGCCGGCGCAGATGTTTTAGTTGTTGATGTGGCTCATGGTCATAACGATGTTGCTTTACGGGCCGTTTCAACATTACGAAAAAAATACAAAGATGCAAAAATTATCGGAGGGAATGTTGCAACGCCTGAGGGTACATTAGATCTCATTAAGCGGGGAGTTGACGCGGTTAAAGTGGGTATAGGTCCCGGAGGATTGTGTACAACGAGAATGGTTGCCGGTGTTGGTGTGCCTCAGTTTACTGCAGTTACAGATTGTGTTACAGTTGGGAGAAAATACAAAATACCGATTATTGCAGATGGGGGAACAAATTATCCCGGAGATATGACAAAAGCAATGGCAGCCGGTGCCTCTGCGCTTATGCTTGCAGGATGGTTTGCAGGGTCAGATGAAAGTCCCGGAGGTGTAATAATGAGAAAAGGTATGAAGTACAAGGTTCATCGGGGATCAGCGTCATTTCTTGCAACAGCAGATAGAAAAATTAAACTTGAACATAGTTCTGAGAATACACTTAATTCTATTGTTCCGGAAGGAGTTGAGGCATTAGTACCCTATAAAGGAAAAGTTGCAGATGTTATTTATCAGCTTGTGGGAGCGCTTCGGTCAGGAATGAGCTATTGCAATGCAAAATCAATTTCAGACCTTTGGAAAAATGCTCGTTTTATGCAAATTACTGATGCGGGATTTAGGGAAAGCAAATCTCACAATGTCTCTGAGATTTAAAATGAAACAGCCAAAAATTGTCACATCAAAATCAATCTATTCTGATTCATACTTAAAAATAATACATGATAGGCTAACTTATAGCTCAAATGAATGGAATCAAATATTTTTTGATAAAGTCTATAAAAATTCAGTAGTGGTGATTCCTGTTGAGAGTAATGGTGTTTATTTAATCAGACAATATAGACATCCGATCCGGAAATTTTTATGGCAATTTCCGGCTGGAACGTTTGAAAAAAATGTAAGTTCTTTAAAACTTGCCCATAAAGAATTAAGAGAGGAAACAGGAATGGTTGCCCGAGAAATGAAAAAAATTGGCACATTATATTCTGAGCCAGGTTTGAGCACGGATAAAACAGATGTTTATGTTGCTCAGCAAGTTAAAAAGCTTTATAAACGGAATTTGGATCTTTCAGAGATTGGCATGAATATGTCATTTTTTAAGTTTGGTGAAATTGATATTATGATAAAGGAGGGGAAAATTACTTGTGGAATAACGTTAAGCGCATATTTATTATTTTTATTTTATACAAAACGATTGACGTCTTGATTAGAATACAAAAATATTTTACAATTAAGAAATGAAAGGAAAGATAATTCTTCTGTTGTTTTTAGTTGTTATTTTTATTGTTTTTATCATCTTTAAGTTTATCATTTTTGATGTTCAAAACACTGATGGGCAACTTCGTATTGTATCGTCTCCGACTTCAAGTATATTTGTTAACAGTGTTGCGATCGGAAAAGTTCCTTTCGATTTAAAATATAAGGCCGGAGAATATTCATTAAAGTTAATTCCCGAGGCAACGGCAACAGCAACATGGCAAAAAAAAATAAAGATCAATAAAAAAGCAGTTACCTACATAAATGTTGAGTTGGGAAGTACTGATTTGAGCACTTCGGGGGTAGTTTTTAATGTAATGAAATCAACATCTCAAACGAAGAAGGATACCGGTGAACTTTCAGTTGAAAGCGATCCTCCAAATGCTCTTATTTATTTAGACAATGATGAAAAAGGAGTATCTTTACTTGAATTATCTGATATTCCTAAGGGAGATCATGAACTCGCTGTTTTTATGCCGGGGTTTATTCGTCATACACAAAAAATAAATATTAATTCCGGATATAAAGTAATAGCATATGTGAAGCTCGCTATAGATCCGAGTCAAAATCCTCCTTTAAAAAATGAAAATATTAATGAGGCTTCACAGAGTGCGAGTTCAGTAAAAAACACTGTGGGACCATCGGTTACGATAAAAGGGACGCCGGAAGGGTGGTTGCGTGTTCGATTTGAGCCCTCAATAAACGCCTCAGAAGCAGCGCGCGTAAATGAAGGCGATACGTTTCAATTATTAGAAGAAAAAAGTAATTGGTATAAAATCAAATTTGATGGAACAAATGAAGGATGGGTTTCTGCTGAATATACTGAAAAGAAATAAATTACTTGTTTTTCCAGATTATTTTATTATATAAAATATATGAATAAGGGATGATTAAAAAAGCGATTATACTTACTTTGTAAATAATCCAAGACGGAATACCCGCTCCAAGTAACAGCAACTGTTTGTCTCCAAAAATTGAAAGAAGAATCCACAATCCTCCTCCCTGTATAACAATTGAACCAAGAGAAACAGTATTGAAAATAACAAATTTTTTTAGATAGGTAAATAATCCGCCATAAATTTGTTTATGTTTAAAACTCCAAAAATTATTCAGAAAGAAATTGCATATGATTGCTATTTCAGCGCTTAACATATTTGATTGAACTTTTGGATAATGAACAAGATTAATAAATAAATACGCAAAAGTAAAATCGATGACAAATCCAAATGATCCAACAATAACAAATTTGATAAATGAGGAATGAGAGAGAACGTACCAGAATGTTTGCAGGATATATTGAAGAGAATTAATTTTTGAAATACCTTCTTTTCTGTCTATAAACTTTATGGGAATTTCTTTGATATGCGCTTTATTAATTACAGCAAAATCAAGAAGAGCAATTTGAAAAACATAACCGGAGTAGTCTTTTATATGGTTTAAAGCCTTTTGTATGACCCAGACTTTTATAGCCCGGAATCCATCGGTCCAGTCGGTAATTGTCAGTTTCATAAAACCAAAACGAACAAATAAATTTGCAAAAATAGAAAAAAGTTTCCGATGAATTCCCCAGTTTGAAGGAATGGACCCGCCTTTGATATAACGAGACCCGATAACAAAATCAGCTCCTTTTTCAATCTGAATTAGAAAGTTGGGAATGTCAGCAGGATTATGTGATAAGTCCGCATCCATTTCAAAAATAACATATGGTTTCAGGTGTTCAATTGCATAGGTAAACCCGGTAACATATGCTTTCCCTAAACCTTCTTTTGGGGTTTCAAGAAGATGAATGTGGGAGTTGTTTTTTTGAAGTATTTTTATTGCCTCAGCCGTATTATCCGGAGAGTTGCTATCGACAATGAGAAGTTCTATTGTCCAATTTAATATTGTTTTTGTTGTTTCATTTATTTGATTTAACAGTTTGATAACATTTGTTTTTTCGTTGTAAGTTGGAATTATAATAACTGCTTTTTTCATATGAGTTCATTTGTAAAATAAGTAATTGTTTTTTTTAAACCTTCTTCAAGGAGAATGAGGGGTTTCCAGTTGAGAAGTTTTTTAGCCTTCGTAATATCCGGTTTTCTTTTTTTTGGATCGTCTTGATCTATCGGAGTATAAATAATTTTAGATGAAGATGATGATATTGTTCTTATTTGATTTGCTAATTCTAAAATAGTTTTTTCATTTGGATTACCGAGATTTACAACTTCTCCTGAAATATTTTTTGTTATCGCGAGTTGATTTAGTCCCTCAATCATATCTGAAATATAACAAAATGAACGTGTTTGATTTCCGTCACCATATATGGTGATAGGCTTGTTTTGTATTGCTTGAAGAATAAAGTTTGATACAACTCTTCCGTCATTCTGTTCCATATTGGGGCCAAAGGTGTTAAAAAGACGGGCAACGCGGACATCTAAATTATATTTTCGATAATATGTCATAACAAGCGATTCGGCAAATCGTTTTGATTCATCATAGCAAGATCTGATTCCATTTGGGTTTACATTTCCCCAATATGTCTCGATTTGCGGATGGACAAGAGGATCGCCGTATATTTCAGATGTGGAGGTGATGACGAAAGTTTTACTATTTGTTTTTCTCATAAAATCCAAAACATTTTTGGTACCGAGTGAATTTACCATCAGTGTTTCGATAGGATATTTTTTATATTGTATCGGAGAGGCGGGAGATGCTAAATGAAATATAAGATCGCAGGATGGAACCGTTGAAAGGTCACAGGATAAAAGATCCTTTTCGATAAATGTAAATAGCGGGTTATTGAGAAGGCTTTCAATATTTTTTTTATTACCGGTAAGAAGATTATCAACGCCAAAAATATGATTATTGTCTTTAATCAGATATTGGGCCAGATGAGATCCGATAAATCCTGCGACACCGGTAATAAGGATGTTCATATATTGTTTATGTAATTGCTTTTCTTCCTGTGGAAAAATATGTAAAGCCCATTTTTTTCATCATTTGCGGGTCATATATGTTTCTTCCGTCAAAAATGCAGGGATGATTCATATAAGATTTAACTTTTTCTAAATCGATTTGTTTAAATTCATTCCATTCAGCAAGGATTGCAAGGCTATCAACTTGCTTAACAACTTCATACGGATTATTACAATATGTTATTTTATTTCCGAACCGTTTTTCAATATTTTTTATTGCTGCTTGGTCATATACTTTAATTGAATATTTTTCCTGAAGTAGTCGTTCAATAATATCAATAGAAGGAGCAAATCTGATATCATCAGTATTTGGTTTAAAGCTTAGCCCCCAAATTCCGATTCGTTTTCCCTTACTATTTTTTAAAATTTTATTTAGAAAATTAATACGTGTAAAATTGTTTATTGTTTCTACAGCGTCAAGTAAAGAAACATCAATCCCCATATTTTTACCGGTATTTGTAAGAGCTCTTACGTCTTTTGGAAAACATGATCCTCCATAGCCGACGCCCGGGTCCATAAAAATTCGGCCAATTCTCTTATCCAAGCCTACTGCATCAAGAACGAGTTCAACATCAGCCTCAGTTTTTTCACAGAAAAAAGATATCAGATTTGCAAATGAAATTTTCATGGCAAGAACCGAGTTTGAGGTATATTTAATTAGTTCTGCGGAAGCAAGATCGGTGATGATTTTTTTACCGGTTATTGGAGTATGTAAAGTGAGGAGTAAATTAATTGCTTCCTTTGAAGTTGATCCGATTACAACACGGTCAGCGTTAAACGTATCTTGTAAAGCTGAACCTTCACGTAGAAATTCAGGACAGGATGCAACAGCAATGCGTGATTGTTTAGGTTTTTTTTCATTTATTATGACTTCAATTTTTTTATTTGTTCCAACAGGAACAGTACTTTTGCATGAAATTACGGTGAAACCGTTTTTTAAATGAGGAGCGATATTTTCAGCTACTTTAAATACAGTTGACAGATCTGCTTCTCCATTAGTTTTAGGAGGAGTCCCGACTGTGATAAAGATGATCTCAGATTCTTTTATTGCCTTTGAATATACATTTGTAAAATGAAGTCTTCCTGCTTGAATATTTTTTTTTAATAATTCTTGAAGACCCGGTTCGTAAATAATCGGATCCCCATTTTTTAATTTTTCAAGTTTTTCTTCTGTATGACCGATAACATACACATTATTTCCGAAGTCAGCAAAAACACATGCTGAAACAAGTCCAACGTAACCGTGCCCTATAATAGTAATTGTCATAAGTGATTATGATATAAAATTTTTAATCCCTCTTCAAACGATTTCATTTTAGTAAAAGTATTTTTTACAGAAATAATTTTGGCAAATTGAGGTCTTTTTGCTTTTCCCATAAAATATCGTGAATAAGAAGTCCCACTAATGAGGGAAGTATTAAGTTTATATATTTTTGCAATACTTATTCCTGCTTCATAGGGAGATATGCTATTTGAACCAATTAAGTGATATATTTCAGGAGAATAATTGTGGATAAGAAAAAGCAATCCCTTAGCAATATCGTCAACAAATGTCGGGGTTATTAGTGAGTCGGTAACCATTGATAGTTTTTTTCCTTCTTTAAGTGCTGAAATAATTCCACGGACAAAATCTTTTTTTAAATTAAACTCATTCCTATACGGATAATCAAAACGGACAATCATTGCATCTTTACTTAAAAATTGTTCTCCCTGATACTTAGTTTCACCATAAATAGAAACAGGTCTCGGAGTACTGTTTTCAGAATAAGGAGGATTTTCACCGTCAAAAACAAACCCGGTTGAGATATAAATCATTTTCTTTTTTTTCAGTGAAACAACTTCATAAAGATTTTGAGTTCCCAATACGTTTACTTTATAAGTGATTTCTTTATTTTTTTCAGCCGCGTCAACGTTTGTAAATGCTGCAAGATGAAGAAAAATATCGAAATTGATTGAATTTAGAGTCGTAAAAACTTTATTTTTATCGGTTATATCCATCTCAGTCTGGGGAATAGGAATAAACTGAATTTTATTTTGTAGCAGTTCTATAATCCGGGATCCGACCATTCCGTCGCCGCCGGTTAGTGCAACTTTAAGCATATTGTTTGTTGTAATAATCTAAATAAGCGCCTGTTTTAATCCGTTTCCACCATTCGTGATTTTCTGTATACCAAGCAATTGTTTTTTGCAGTGCGTCAGAAAAGGAATGTTTTGGTTTCCATCCGATTTCTTTTGTTGTTTGATCCCAGTCAATGGCGTATCGTCTGTCGTGTCCGGGACGGTCTTTGACAAAATGTATTAAGCTCTTTTCTTTACCCATTATCTGAAGAATTTGGTGTATCACATTGATGTTGGATATATCTTCTGTCAGTCCTCCAATTAAATATGTTTTTCCTACCGTTCCTTTTTGAAGTATTGCATCAATTGCTTCACAATGGTCTTCAACATAGAGCCAATCTCTCACATATAATCCGTCTCCATAGACCGGAATATGTTGATTTTCAGACAGATTCGTGATGGATAACGGAATAAACTTTTCAGGAAATTGATAAGGGCCGAAGTTGTTGGAACAGTTTGAAATTGTATAGGGAAGCTGATAGGTTGTACCAAAAGCACGTACAAGATGATCAGAAGATGCTTTTGAGGCCGAATACGGGCTGTGTGGATTGTAGGGAGAATTAACAGTAAATTTTTCTTTTGAATTTAACTCCAATGAGCCAAAAACCTCATCAGTTGAAATATGATGAAAGCGTTTAATTTTATTTTTTAGCGCAGCTTCCAATAAAGTATGGGTCCCAACAATATTTGTCTGAATGAATGGGGCAGAATCTAAAATTGATCGATCGACGTGGCTTTCAGCTGCAAAATGAACAATAACGTCGGTTTTTTGAGTGACTTTATTTATTAGTTTCGTATCGCAAATGTCACCGCGAATAAAATTATAGTTTGATTTATGTTCTATACTTTTTAAATTTTCAAGGTTTCCCGCATAAGTAAGTGAATCTAAGTTGGTTATCGAATCATTTGGGTATTTTTTAAGCCAGTATAAGATAAAATTCGAACCAATAAATCCCGCTCCTCCAGTGACAAGTAGTTTCATATATAATATTTTATCAAATAACTTACTCCATTTCGGTCTTAATGTATTGATTGAGTTTTTTTTAACCTATCAAGATATGGTTTATTGACAAGAGTTTCAAGAATTTTCCAACGTTTTTCTTTAACAGAATGCGGGATATCATCTTTTAGTTTTTTTGTTGCAACAGTCATCGGGCGAGTGGAATACTGAGCTATATAAGCTTTTTCAAACTTAACATCTTCACAAAGTTTTACCGTATTTTGAAATTCTTCTTCGCTTTCTCCGCAAAAACCTACGATTATATCAGTAGTTATTTTGATATTTGGGATTTGGGATTTAAGTTTTGCAATGAGTTCAATATACTCATTTCTCGTATACCATCTATTCATACGTTTTAATACATTGGTATCTCCCGATTGGACAGGAAGATGTATGGTTCTTGCGATGTTTTTATTTTGACTGATTACTTCAATCAGTTCATCTGAGAAATCCCATGGATTCGATGAAATGAATTCAACTTTTTGAAATCCCAATTGAGCTATTTGCTCAAGCAAATGGGGAAATAAAGTGGGAATACGGTATTTTCCTAAATGTTTTACATAAACTGGTTTTAAGTCCGATTTATTCTGAGATTTAAAAAGAATTAAGTCAGATCCGTATGAATTGACATTTTGTCCGATGAGCATAACATTTTTAAACTCTTTTTTTATTACATCTTTACATTCCGAAATAATATCTTCAAAAGGCCGACTTATCTCTTTTCCCCGAGTATAGGGAACAACGCAATATGTGCAGTAGTTATTGCATCCGCTTGAAATAGGTATAAGAGCAGTATCAGATGTGCCCCTTAAGGGCGGCGTATTAAAACCGACCTCTTCAATCGGCATGAATTCATCCACCGAGGGGAGTTTTGCTCTTAAGTTTTTGAGGAATTTACCTGTCTTATCTTTATAAGCCATACCAACAAGACATCCGGTAACGATGATTTTTAATTTTTGATTAGAAATTTTTAATTTTGACAGGTTATTAATAAGTCCGTATATCCGATTTTCTGCAGATTCACGGATCATACATGTATTGATAATTATACAATCTGCTTTTTGGTATGTTTTTGATTCTTTCATTCCTCTTTTTTCAAAAGCATTTTTGATTCTTTCCGAGTCAGCAATATTCTGCTGACATCCGAATGTTTTAATATAATATTTCATATTTGTTTAGTTTTTTTCATTTTATCGATAATTAAAACAAAAAGAAGAAGAATCAGTGCAATTGTTATAAAGGCAATTAATTTCCCGCTTCCTTTTAAAAGTAAACTTGCAACTCCTAAAATAAACGTAATAAACCAGTAAAAAATAGCAATTCTTCTTTTCCCCCACCCAATTTCAAGCAATTGATGATGAAAATGCCCCCAGCTTGCTTTAAAAGGTGAAACATGATTTTTAATCCGTTTGAATATCATATATATTGCATCAATCATCGGGATTGACAGAATGAGAAAAGATGTTCCGATTTTTCCAAAGGAAAGAATTGACAGTATTCCGAGTAAGAAACCGGCTAAAGCACCCCCTCCGTATCCGGGCATAATTCTTTGAGGGTAAAAATTGAAAGGAAGAAATCCAAAGTATGTTCCGGAGACGATAAATGCAAATATCATTACCATCTGAGCTGAAATATCGTGTACAACAAATCGTTGAGATAAAAGTCCTAAGAAAAAAGCAGCAATTGCGACAAATCCGGGAAGTTGACCATCGACTCCCTTACTCCAATTTATCATATTTGTTGTCCATGAGAGCCAGATAATTGCAAGAATGTCAGCCAGTGGAAGTATTGTGTGTTTATAACCGAATATATAGAAAACAATTTTCCATTGATCGAGATGTATAACTCCTCCAAAGGGATTTGAAACATACGGTATTCCAAGTCCAAATCCGATGACAATTGTGGAGATGATGATGTTCCCGATAAATCGCCAATAAGGAGATAGATCAAAATAGTCATCCAATAAACCAATAATAACCAGTAATCCGCTCGAAAGCAAAATACCGAACATTATTTTATTAACAGGAAGAAATAATATGCTGACTGTTAAAATAGTCAGATAAAGAGGTAATCCGCCTGCGCGTGGAACAACTCCTTTATGTGTATGTGCGGGATGTTTACGTTTTTTTGAATCCGTGACTAATCTGAACTTTTTTGCGAGAGTAATTGTTGGTGGAACAAGCAAATAGGATAGAAGTAGCGCGATGAGAAAAGATAAAATAGGATTCATAACGTTACCAAGAGAACAATTTTTATGAAGATAAGAGTGAATGAAATAATCATAAAACTATTTGTGACCATCAATACTTTTGAAACAAATTTGTTATTTGAAAAAATTTTTTTATAAATAAAATAGTTGAGTAACAAGAAAATATTCATAATTATCGGTATTACAAATATCATCCACCATTCTCCAATTTGATCTTCACCCGATTGCTTTGAGTAAAATAATGGAATTTGGGGAGGCAAAAGCGATCTTTGTAAAAAAAACACTCCGATCATAACAATATTGCCGAGTAGAATAAACAGATTCATAGTGTATTATATCAATTTTTTTATGATATTATTATTTCATGACTTGAGATATATATCCATTTTTAACTCCTTATTAATAATTATCAATATTTAAATGATTGACACAGCAATTTCAAACCTAATATTAAAAGAACAAAAAAGACAATCGGAAGGTATTGAATTGATTCCATCTGAAAATTATGCATCGGCCGCTGTCAGGAATGCTTTATCCTCTTTTTTTGTAAATAAATACTCTGAAGGATATCCGAAAAAAAGATATTATGGAGGGAATGAAAATGTGGATGAGGTAGAATTACTAGCTTGTGAAAGGGTAAAAAAAATATTTAATGTTGTGCATGCTAATGTGCAACCATATTCAGGTTCTCCTGCAAATTTTGCTGTTTATTTGGCAACGTGCAAGCCCGGAGATACAGTTATGGGTCAGGCGCTTATCGCGGGAGGGCATTTGACACACGGTCATTCGGTATCCGCAACAAGTATTTTTTTCAACAGTGTTCAATATGGAGTAAAGAATGTTATTGCAAAAAATGAAGATCTATTTGACTATGAAGCTATAAGGCGTCTTGCAAAAGAACATAAACCAAAACTTATCTGGGTTGGAGGGACGGCTCATCCTCTTATTTTTCACTATGAAAAATTTGCAGAAATTGCAGATGAAGTTGGAGCTTATTTGGTTGCAGATATTGCTCATATTGCCGGTTTGATAGTTGGAGGCGCTCATCCAACTCCCGTACCCTTTGTTCATATTGTTACTTCAACAACACATAAAACATTGCGGGGACCCAGAGGGGGAATTATTATGGTTACGAAAAAAGGTATTCAAAAAGATCCTGAATTACCGTTAAAGATCGACCGGGCAGTTTTCCCCGGGTTACAGGGAGGCCCGCACGATAATCAGACGACGGCAATTGCTATTGCGTTATTTGAAGCATCACAAAAATCATTCAGAACATATGCTGCTCAAATTGTCAAAAATTCAAAAGAATTGAGTAATACTCTCATTAAAGGCGGATTAAAACTGGTTGGAGGAAAAAGTGAGAACCATTTACTTTTAGTTGATCTGACTCCGATATTCGGACCGGGAGGGGGAGTGCTTGTACAGAATGCGCTTGACGCAGTCGGATTGACTCTGAATAAAAATACAATTCCCGGAGAACCTTCGTCTCCATTTTATCCTTCAGGAGTACGTCTTGGAACTCCCGCATCAACAACCCGAGGGATGAAAGAAAAAGAAATGCAATTTATCGGTTCAATCATTTTGCAGGTTATTGATGAAATAAAATTATATAAGTTGCCGCAAGAAAAAGAAAAAAAATTTCCTTATATAAAGCAATTTATTTCGGATATTTCAAAAAATAAAAAACTGAAAGAACTCCGAAGTGAAGTAAAACAATTTGCAATAAAGTATAAGATTCCCTGATTTTATCAATAAGTAGCCTGAATGGAAAAGGTTAAATCATCATTAAGGATAAAAGCCTTTTTGGGATAAACAGGAAGCGATTGAGCTATGTTGTCGGGTGAAATCAATACTTTTCCAATATACCAAGGCAATTGTTCATATGTTTTACCGTAAATATATATTTGTTTATTATTTATGTAATATTGTAGTGGGTGGAAGTTAAATTCGTGGGTGACATATACTACATCATCAGGTTTGATTAATGCCTTAATTACTTTTGCTACTTCTCTGATATTTGCTTTTGTTCTGGTCAATGTTTGAATTTGTGCATATATTAATGAAATTGTTATCAGTATGGTAAACAAAGCAATTTCGGTAAATTTATGAGTTTTTGGAAGAATATACGAAAAAAATAAGAGTAAACCCATTGTACTAAAAATTAAATAACGAGGTAAAAATATGGGCTTAATAAAAGAGACAACAAGTATGATTAAAGGTATAAAGAGACTCCAAATAAATAAATAAAGAATTAAATTTTTACTTTTGTTATCATGTAAACTTTTTTTTAGTTTTAGTGTGCGCAGAGACACTGAATATAAGATTATCGTTAATAGTATTGAAATAAGGGTCAGAATTGAATATTGAAGCTGAAAACCCGGTTCATATCCTGTAAAAATAATTCCCGGAAGTTGAATTAACGTTTCGATCTTGGGTTTTGTTATCCAAAAAGAATTATTTACTGAGGGTTTTGATATTAACACAAATAAAATCCATGGAAGAAAAAGTAAGCATGAAATAGAAAGAGAGCGGAGATAGGTTTTGTTGTTATTGGTTTTTTTCCTGACGGAATATAGATATAGTATTTGACTCAGGAGAACAAAAATCATAAAATAGTGTGTTAATAAACCAAGAAATATAAAGATAGAATAGAATTTATAGTTTTTCTTTAGAAAAAAATAATACGAAGCCAATGCAAAAAAACCAAACATTGTATACATTCTCGCCTCAAAAGCATAATAGTGAAGCACCGGATTTACTACAAATAATGATAAATATATAGCTGAACGACGGGATGAGTGATTAAAGATATTGCGTAAAAAAAGAAAAAAGACATATGCACCCAGACAAAAGAAGATAAGAGAAACCGATCTGAGGGCTATTTCAGAGTTTCCAAAGAATTTCATCCAATAATGAAGCAATAAATAATACAAAGGAGGGTTGGAGTCTTTAGCAGTTAGACTTAGCATTTCTCCGATGTTTTTTTGCGATAATAAAGAAGAGAATGCTTCATCGCGCCAAATACTCTGTGCAAAAAAAACAAGTGGAGTTTTTGTAAATAAAAATGTAAAAACTGAGTTCATTTAGATACTATTTTAATATATAAATATACATAAATTATGGTGATATTTTGGTCAGGAGCAAAGTGATGCATCCAGAATGACGAATGGTTTTTTTACATTTTTTCAGTTACCTTGTATTCGATTTTTTTACCAGTTATCATGCGCGTGTGTGATTCAAGTGCGGGAAGTGAAGAAAGAAAAAATGATATAAAAGGAAGAAAATACCATTGTATAAAAATAAAAGGCAAATTAATGAGCCGAGTATGAACTTTTATTTTTTGTCTGAGCTTGATATCTAAATAAATATAAACAAGAATCATAGATGTGGACATGGTAAGAATGAGTCCGGAAAGCTGTGGCAATAAAAATCCCAAAACGGTTCGTTTAAAGGCAGGGTTAATGATAGGGGGAAGAGATGCGCTAATTGTCAGGATAAAAAAAGAGGTTGGCCAAAGCAAATGATTTTCAACGAGATAATATATTTTTATAAGTTTGGGTAGTGTTTTAATATGAGGCGTGACAAAAAGTTTTTTAAGAGAATAGCCGATATCTGTTACTCCCCAAGCCCAACGTCTTTCCTGATCATATCGATTAATGAAAGTTTTGATTATATTTCCCGAGTAGACTGCGTCTCCGCTGACAATTGTATAAAGAGGAATTGTTTTGACTTTTTCACCAAAAGTAAAAAAAGCCTGAAAATAAATATGCCAGTCTTCAGGGATCACATCCACATCCCAATAATTAAGCCTTGTTAAAAGTAACAAGTTAGTGGAATAAGTGGATATTTGAATAAGTTTATTTTTTTGTGATAAAAATGCTATTCTCAAGATAGAGGATAAAGTGGCTTGTATTCGGATAAAGAAAGGAAGTCTCCAAAAGTTATTATAAAGAACAACAGGTGCCCAGTAAAAATGATAGATTCTGTCCTTATCTTTGAGAAAAGTATATGTCAAATAGGAAAAGAAAGGTCGGGAGAGTTGACTGTCCGCATCGCAGATTGTTATAAGAATATTTTCTTTCTTCCAATTATTTTTTTCGACAAATTGAGTAAGCATTTTTGCAGCATGAGTTTGATTACTTGCTTTTCCGGCAACTTCGTTAGGAGTCAATTCGTGGAAAGAAAAAAGAATATATTCAAAGTAACGGGAGAACTTTTTTTTGATGATCTCTCCTTTTTGAAATGCATCATTTTCCCGTTTCTCAAAAGCCAGCACAAGTGAGATTTTTTTATATGGATAATCGCTTTCTGTGATAATACGGATAGTTTGTTCTAATTTATCCAATGACTCTTTATAATTTGGAATAATGATAAAATGACGAATTCCGATCGCCTCTTTTAAAGAGCTTACATATCTGTTGTATGGAACCTTTTCATTTTTTGTAATTAATCTATAAGAGAGCGTTGAAAAATATACGGTTCGGATACATGAATAAAAAAAATATAAATCAAAAGCAATGATAAAATAAGCAACAATTGCGGGATGAAAGGGAGATATCCAAACAGGCATGGTTATTATAAGCCAAGACAATATGGGGACAGATATCTCAAACAATCTGTTAATAAATTTTGATCTGGAAATGAAGTTAGACATCTTCTTATTATACTCTATGAGTGTTTCAGACTTGGAATATATGATCTTTTTATATTTAAGAATATATATAATATTGCAATATGGAATCGACTCTATTTGACTCTCTATATAAGAAATTAAACACAGAACAAAAAAAAGCTGTTGATTCTATTGAAGGCTCTGTCATGGTAATTGCCGGTCCCGGGACAGGAAAAACCCAAATTCTAACATTGAGAATTGCCCATATTCTTCTTAAAACTCAATCAAATCCTGAAAACATTCTTGTGTTAACTTTTACTGAATCCGCGGCGTATGAAATGAGAAAAAGGTTGGTTGAAATTATCGGAAGTATTGGATATCGAGTTCAAATAAATACTTTTCATGGTTTTTGTAATGAACTTATTCAAAAACATTCAGATCAGTTTTCACGTCTTGTTAATGCAAACGGGATCGAGGAGCTCGAGCAGTTTCAAATTGTTGAGTCTATTTTAAATCAAAATGATCTTCCCCATTTGCGACCGTTTAATGCGCCTCTTTATTATATTAAACCGATTCTTGAAGCAATAAGCCAATTAAAAAAAGAAGGAATTGGCGAAGCTCAATTTTCTCTAGGATTAGAGAAACAAAAAAAAGATTTTGATAATATAGTCGATCTTTATCATGAAAAAGGTAAATATATAGGAAAAATGAAGGGTAAATATCATGCTTTATTTATCCAGTTAAAAAGAAATTCGGAACTCATTATAGTGTATCGTCTTTATGAAGAAGAGCTGAGAAAGCGAAACAAATACGACTTTAATGATATGCTTCTTGAGGTTATCCATAATTTTGAAAAGAATGAAGAGTTTTTACTTGAAATACAGGAACTATATCAATATTTTCTCATTGATGAGCATCAGGATACAAATGCGGCTCAAAATAAAATCATTCGTCTTTTATGTGGTTATTATGAAAATCCAAATTTGTTTATTGTCGGTGATGAAAAACAGGCTATCTATCGATTTCAAGGAGCTTCTCTTGAAAATTTTCTGTATTTTAAGAACCTTTACAAAGAAGCAATTCTTATCAATCTCAATCAGAATTATCGATCAACACAATCTATTTTGGATAGTGCGGGAAGTTTAATAAGGCATACATCACAAGGCAGATTATTATCAAACTCAATTCTTTTATCTCAAAATAAACATAAAGAATATCCTGTTCAAGTTGCTCATTTTAATCAGTATTATGCGGAGTATTTTTATATTGCAAAGGAAATACAGAAAAAAATTTTACAAGGAGTATCTCCTCGAGAAATTGTAATTTTGATTCGAAATAATAAAGATATGTTGCCTTTAATAGAAGTATTTCAACATAAAAAAATACCTTATGTCACCGATACCGCGGAAAATATTTTTGACGATTTGTATATTCAAAAACTTATTTCTATTTTTCATTGTTTATATTATTTTGGAGAAGATAAATTGCTTATTGAAACAATGCACATTAATACTTTTTCCATTCACTCTTTTGATATTTATCAGCTTATGCAAAAAGCAACAACATCAAAAATGTCTTTTTGGGAGATATGTCTTAATAATGATCTGATTTCGGAGATGCATTTTCAAAAAAAAGAATCAATAACGAGTCTTATAAAATTATTAATAAAATGGAATATTCAAGCAACGAATGACAGTTTTGATAATGTATTTATTGATATTTTAAATCAGTCAAAAATACTTCAAGCAGTTCTTAAGGATAAAAATTCCATCGCCATATTACGAAAAATAACAATACTTTATAATGAAGTAAAAAAAGCAGTATCTTTAAATCATTTATATAAGTTGAAAGATTTTATAGATTATTATACGTTGCTTCTCCAGCATAAAGTAATTTTAAGAACTTCTCAGGTGTCCATATTCCAAAACGGTGTTCGGATTATGACGGCTCACAGGGCGAAAGGTCTGGAGTTCGATTATGTTTACATTATTAATGTTTATAATGGCCATTGGGGAAATAAAAGAAGTAAGGGCAATCTGTTTCAACTACCTTGGGAATTTTTATCTATTGTATATGATTCTCACATAAAAGAAGAGGAAAATGAAGATGAACGAAGGCTTTTTTACGTTGCTTTAACCCGCGCAAGGAAAGAAGTATTGATGAGTTACTCTGATTTTTCTTTAGAGGGAAAAGAACAAACGGTTTCCCAATTTATTACAGAAATTGATAGTGAATTAAAACAAGAACGTAATGTTTCGGAATTTGAGCAACATTTTAATGTGAAACCTGAAATAATACTATTTGAAAAACCGCGAATCAATAAAAAAGAGAAAGAATTATTGTATGTAAAAAATAAAGATTTTTTTTGGGACATCTTTACTTTTCGGGGATTATCAGTAAGCGGTTTGAATAATTATCTTAAGTGTCCGTGGCGTTATTTTTTTCGGAATCTGCTTCAGTTGCCGGATATAAAAAATATAAGTATGATTTTTGGATCTGCGATTCACCACGCATTAAATGCATATTTAATTACATTACATAATCGTAAGGTAGACTTTTCATATATTTTGGAACAATATCATCAAGCATTGCTAAAACAACCACTAAATGAAAAAGAGTTTACTGAATTGTTGAAAAAAGGGGAAGTTGTATTGTCCGGTTATTATAAAGAAAAAGCAAGAGAATGGCATAAAGGTATGGGAAGTGAAGTTGAGATAAAGGGTATTCGTTTTGATGACGGCGTATTTCTAAATGGGAAAATTGATATGATAGAAAAAAATGACAAAATAGGAAATGTTACTGTTTATGATTTCAAAACGGGAAAACCTAAAACAAGAAATTATATTGAAGGAAAATCAACCAACTCAACTGGAGATTATAAAAGACAACTGGTCTTTTATAAAATCTTACTTGAGCGTTTTAAAGAAGGTAGACATAAAATGAAAGTTGAAAAGGGGGTTATTGAATTTATTGAACCGGATGATAAAGGCGAATATCATTCTGAATTATTTGAGATTTTGCAAAGTGATGTTTTTGAACTCGAAAAAGTAATCAGGCGAATTGCCGGTGAAATTAAAACTCTTAATTTTTGGGATAAAAGATGTGAGGATACTGATTGCGTCTATTGCAAAATGAGGACGTATTTAAAAGGATAATAATGACTACTTCTTAATATGATGTTTTATCGCATGGTTGCTTTTGTTATAGTGAGCTTCAAAAACACCTGTTATTTGGAAAATGAGAAAAATGGTAAAGGGGAAAAAAAGCGGTATGTTCCTCCAAAGAAAAAGTGAAAATAAGACAATTGTAATCAGTATGGGTAGAGTAGATGAATAAAAGCCGATTTGCAGTATTTTTATAAATGTGTAGTGTTTATTAAACAAACGGTAAAAAATATAGACAGTCACACTGCTTAATATAATGTTAATTAATGCGGTAAAAAATAGAGAAAGTGGAACAATCACCATAAGCAATGGAAAGATTGCAATAAATAATATTTTAATTTTATTGAAAATGTGTGAGGACATTGTTAAAATATCCGACTTTTTTAAGGTCAGATTATCAGTTAGCTGAAAATAAGGCAGGGTATATAATTTATTTTGATATTTTGCGATGATAGAATTTTTGGTTAGTAAAACTGAAGATTCATATTCTATTATCTTATCAGGGTTTGCTTTTTCATCTACAACTAAGAAAAGATATTTTTCCTTAGGAAAATTTATCCAAAAGAAAAAAGGTCGAAACAGATTTGAGCTCAGTTCCCCTTTGTTAATTGAAATTTCTAAATTATTAGGGACAGTATTCAACGAGCTATTAATATATTCTTTATATCTATTTATTGTGAAAGGGTTGATATTGATGAATATTAGTAAGAGGATTATGCAGGAAAAAAACACTTGTGATTTGAGAAAAAAAGCAAAAGAAGTAGAGAAATGATTCTGTAAGAAATGTTCGTAATGTGATGATTGAGGGAGTAAGCTATACGAAAGTTGTTTTAAAAAGGTCTTGACTTTTTTCATATTAACCTTTATCATAGAGAAGTCAAGAAAAAAAATCAACTTCTTTTGAAGTTATTTTTGTTTTATATTATAATTGGATTTTAAATTATATTTATTTAAAAACAAATATAATCAATTTATTATTTTTATTAATTTACTAATAAACATATGGCAGACGGTGTATTTACAAGAAACAAACCACATTTAAACATAGGAACAATTGGTCACGTTGATCATGGAAAAACCACAACAACATCTGCAATTCATTACGTTTTATCAAAAAAAGGACAAGCAAAATTTTTAAAATATGAAGATATTGATAAAGCTCCGGAAGAAAGAGCGCGTGGTGTCACCATCAATCTTCATCATTCTGAATATGAAACCGACAAAAGACATTATGCCCATATTGATGCCCCAGGTCATGCAGACTATATTAAGAATATGATAACAGGAGCAGCTCAAATGGATGGAGCAATTTTGGTTGTTTCAGCTCCGGATGGTCCTATGCCACAGACTCGAGAGCATATATTACTTGCAAAACAGGTTAATGTTCCAGCAATAATTGTGTTCTTAAATAAAGTTGATATGGTTGCTGATAAAGAAATCCTTGATTTGGTTGAAATGGAAGTCAGAGATCTTCTGACTAAATATGGTTTTCCCGGAGATAAAGTACCTGTGATAAGAGGTTCAGCATTAAAAGCTCTTGCAGATGATCCGGAAGCGCTTAAATCAATAGAAGAATTAATGAAAAAAGTTGACGAATATTTTCCAGACCCCGTACGTCCAGTGGACAAACCTTTTCTTATGTCAGTTGAAGATGTATTTACGATTCAAGGAAGAGGAACTGTTGTTACGGGAAGAGTCGATAGAGGGACACTTAAGGTTAATGAAGAAGTTGAATTAGTAGGGTTAACTGAAACCAAAAAGATTGTTGTTACTGGTATTGAAATGTTCAGAAAAACTCTTGATGAGGCGCGAGCCGGTGACAATGTGGGTTTATTACTCCGAGGAATTGAGAAAGAAGACGTCCAAAGAGGTCAGGTTATTGCAAAACCAGGATCAATTACACCACACACAGAATTCGAAGCGGAAATTGTTGTTTTGAAGAAAGAAGAGGGAGGCCGTCACACAGCCTTTTTTAAAGGATATAGACCTCAATTTTACTTAAGGACAACAGATGTTACCGGTGAGCTCAATTTGCCGGATGGTGTAGAAATGGTTATGCCTGGAGATAATGTCAAAATAACCGGTAAACTTATTTATCCTGTTGCTTTGGAAGTTGGATTAAAGTTTGCTATTCGTGAAGGCGGACATACAGTAGGTGCAGGAGTAGTTACAAAAATAATTAAATAATAAGTAGAAGTTTCATGTAAGTTAGCTCTTTTAAAATTATGCCAAAAGGAAGAATTCGGATAAAATTGAAGTCGTATGATTATCGATTAATTGATGATACATGTCAAAAATTAGTTGATACTGCTGTTCGTACCGGAGCTTCAGTGCTTGGTCCTATTCCTTTACCAACAAAAATAGAAGTATTTATGGTTAATAAAGCTTCTTTTGGTGATAAAGACGCGCGTGAACAATTTGGCTTAAAAACACATAAGAGACTTATTGATATTTTAAATCCGACCAATCAAACTATCGATTCACTTATGCATTTGGAATTAGCAGCTGGAGTTGAAGTTGAAGTAAAGATGTAACTTCTTATTGAAGAATTGAGTTATATAGTATATAATATCAAGAAAATGCTGGCTTTGCTATTAGTGGAAAAATTGCAATTAGCAGATTAAGAAAAGTCCAGATTGGATTAAACCCCAATCCGGGGTTTATTTTTTTGGAAAATTAATTTTTATTTTATGACAGGTTTTATTCTTGGTACAAAAGGGGATCATTCTCAAACATTCGCAGAAAATGGAGAACGAATTCCTACAACTTTCATTCATACATCACCTTGCTATATTACGGAAATTAAAACAAAAGAAAGGGACGGCTATATTGCTGTTCAACTCGGTTTTGGATTATGTAAAAAAATTCAAAAACCGGTTAAAGGAATTTTAGACAAAGCGGGAATAAAAATCCCGCTTCGTTTTTTAAGAGAGTTTCCTTTATCAGCAAATGCACAAGTAGTAGTTGAAAATGACAAAAAACTTCTTCAGATCGGAGAGTTGAAGCTTGAAATAGGCTCCGAAATTAAACCATCAACTTTTTTTAAAATTGGAGATAAAGTTTCTATTTCGGGATACGCAAAAGGGAAAGGTTTCCAAGGTGTTGTTAAAAGACATCATTTTAAAGGTGGTTCACGGACACATGGTCAATCGGATAGGGAAAGAGCTCCCGGCTCAATTGGTATGACAACGACTCCGGGACGAGTTTTTAAAGGAAAAAGAATGGCAGGTAGAATGGGAAATCAACGCGTGACAATTGCAAATTATAAGATTATTGAGTTTTCGGACACAGGAATTACAGTCAAAGGATTAGTTACAGGATCTAAAACCAAGCTCGTCGAAGTTTTATTAGCGAATAAATAATCATGGAAAAATCAACAAAACAAAAATTAACTAATCCAAAAGTTTCCGTATATAATTTACAGGGAGAGATTGTAAATGAGGTTGCGGTCTCAAAAAAAATTTTCTCTGTTAAAACCTCTTTAGCTTTAATCGCTCAATATGTAAAGGTTTATTTAACTAATCAGAGACAAGGTAATGCTTCTGCAAAAACACGGGGAGAAGTTAAGGGAACGACCAAAAAAGTCTATAAACAAAAAGGTACTGGAAGAGCCCGTCATGGAAGTATGAAAGCTCCGATTTTTAAAGGCGGTGGTGTTGTCGGCGGTCCTTTACCAAAAGAATACTCGCTTAAAATGAATAAAAAACAAAAAAGACTTGCTTTATTATATTCTCTTACAACTCAGCTAAACGATAATAACATACTAGCTATAGAAGACGAGTTTTTAAAAATGAAGATAAGCACGAATAAAATCTCTCTTTTTTTGAAGAAAGTTGCCAAAATTGGAGATAAAGTTCTCGTTATTACTCCAAAAACTGATGGCAATAGTTTATTTTTATCTTTGAGAAATATTCCAAACATATATATAACAAGTCTGAATAATATAAATCCTTATATGATCTTAACGAATAATAAAGTTATTTTTTTGGAGAAATCATTAGCTGAATTAGAGAATTTTTTATCAAAAAAGAATGAAAATTAACGATATTATAATCAGTCCTATCTTAACGGAAAAAGCGACAAAGTTAGCCAATAGTAAAGTGTATAGTTTTTTAGTCACTTTAAAAACGACAAAATCTAGTGTAAAAAATACACTTGAAGCTTTGTATAAAGTTAAAGTCGGCAAAATACGCATCATTTCAAGAAAAGGCAAAATAAAAAAAGTTGGGAGAAAATCTATTCCGAAACAGTTGCCTAACAAAAAAATAGCGCTTGTAGAAATTAAAGAAGGAACAATACCTTTATTTCCCCAAACATAATATATTATATGAAAAATTTATTAAATAGTTCAGAACGACCGGAAAAGAGATTGACAAGAGTGTTGAAAAAACATTCCGGCCGTGATTCATTTGGACATATTTCAGTGAGACATCAGGGCGGAAGACAAAAAAGATATTATAGGGAAATTGATTTTAAAAGAGATAAAAGAAATATTGAAGGTGTAGTTCAGTCAATTGAATATGACCCAAATAGAAATGCAAATATCTCCCTTATTTTATATAAAGATAATGATAAAAAATATATTATTCATCCAAAAGATTTAAAAATCGGAGACGTAGTATATGCCGGTGAATCTGTTGATATTAAGATCGGTAATGCTCTTCCTTTGAAAAATATTCCTATTGGAATACAGATACATAATCTCGAGCTGCATCCAAACCAAGGCGGAAAAATTATAAGAGGAGCCGGGTCTACCGCTGTGGTGATTGCAAAAGAAGGAAAATATGTGCATATTAAACTTCCATCAGGAGAAACAAGAAAATTTAATGAAGATTGTTATGCCAGTATTGGTATGGTCGGCAATATCGAGTTTAAAGACAGGATTCTTCGTAAGGCGGGTACGAGTAGACTTATGGGTATTCGTCCGACTGTCCGAGGAACAGCTCAAAATCCTCGAAGTCATCCACATGGTGGAGGTGAAGGTCGAGTTGGTGAAGGTATGCATCCGAAAACCCCATGGGGAAAGTCTGCCCGAGGAACAAGAACAAGAAAAAGAAATAAGTCAAGCAATCAATTAATTATTGTTTCGAGACATAAATAAATATGGAAACAACAGCATATTTTAAAAACGTTCACATAACACCAAAAAAACTGCGTTTTATGATACGTGATATTAAAAAAATGAAGCCGGCACAAGCATTGCAACACTTATTTTATTCTCCGAAAAAAGGAGCCGTCATTTTCTATAAAGCGATTAAATCGGCAGTTGATAGTGCCCGATATACTTTAAAATTGAATGAAGATGTGTTACAATTTAAACTTTTAACAGTCGAACAGGGAAATAAGTTAAAGCGATTCAGACCGGGTGGGAGAGGGACAGCTAAATCATATGCAAAAAAATTTGCACATATTAAGATTGTACTTACTGCTCAAAAAGTAACTCCTGTTGAAACTAAAAAAGAAATTAAACCGGTTGAAAGTAAAACGTTACCAATTAAATCTGATAAAAAAGTAACAGAAAAAAAGGTTACTGTCAGAAAGAAAAAAGAAGCAAAATAACAAATGGGACAAAAAGTAAATCCAAGAGGACTGAGAATGGGTATTTTGTTTAACTATGGATCACGATGGTTTTTTTCTGATAAACGCGTTTATAAAGACACATTAATATCAGATATTAAAATCCGCAAAAATTTATTTAAGAAATTTAATTTTGCATCGATCACTCAAATTGATATAGAACGTGCGATAAAAAAAATTACCGTTATTATATATTCTGTTAAACCAGGAATGATAATCGGAAGAGGCGGAAAAGGTCTTGAAGATGTAAAAAAGTTTATTGTAGCTGAAATCGGTAAGGGAGATAAAGAAAAAGAGGTCAAAATTGAAATTAAGATCGAACCGGTAAAAAGACCATATCTTAATGCTTACTATGTTGCCCAGCTTATCGCAGAAAAATTAGTAAAAGGATTTTCTCATCGCGCGGTGATACATCAAGCAATGAATAGAGTTATTGAATCAGGCGGTAAAGGAGTTAAAATACAGGTCGGAGGAAGAATAAATGGAGCTGAAATATCTCGAAGAGAAAAATATTTTCAAGGTACTATTCCGACATCAACAATCAGAGAAAATGTTGATTTTGCACGATTTCCGGCATTAACAAAATCCGGATATATTGGGGTTAAGACATGGATATGTGCATAAATTTTTATTTTTTATAATGTTAGCACCAAAAAGACAAAAATATAGAAAGCAATTCAGAGGCACTTTCCGTAAAATGGCCACCAAAGGGGATGTTATGCAAAATGGTCAATACGGAATTAAGGCGAAATATTCCGGATGGATCAAAGATAGAGAAATTGAAGCGGTGAGAGTAATAATGGCACGTGCAACACGAAAAGTCGGAAAATTTTGGATTCGCATATTTCCAGATAAACCATATACAAAAAAACCGGCAGAAGTAACCATGGGCGCCGGAAAAGGAGATGTTGCTTATTTTGTTGCGTCTGTTTCAGCCGGAAGAATTTTATTTGAAATTGATGGAATTGGAGCCGAAGAAGTTAAAAAAGTATATAAAAACATTAATGCAAAATTGTCAGTTAAATCACGTTTGGTAACAAAAGAATTATGAAATCGATAATGACAGAATATAAAACAAAATCAAAAGAAGAACTTGAGAAAGAAGTCCTTAAGTTAAGAGAAGAAATTGCAAAAGAATCAATAGAATTTAAGGTTACGTTACCGAAAAATACGAATCTTGTTTATTACAAAAAGAAAAAATTAGCAGTTTTGCTTACATTACAGAAACAAAAAAGCAATCAAAGCAAATAAATAACATGTCTCAAGAATTAGTTGGAACAGTTGTGTCAGACAAAATGCAGAAAACATTGGTAGTTTCCGTTGTACGCAAATTCAGACATGCGAATTACGGAAAAGTAATTACTCGTCATAAGAAATATAAAGTTCACAATGACGATTTAAAAATAAAGAGCGGAGACGTGGTAAAAATAAAAGAAATACGACCGATATCAAAAGAAAAGAAGTTTATTGTACTTGAAAAAGTTACCGATCAGAAATAATAATTAATTTTGAAAATATATGTTGCAATTAAGAACAATGTTGACCGTTGCAGATAATAGCGGTGCAAAAAAAGTATCGTTGATAGGAATACCTGGTAAAGGAAATAGAACCTATGCTTATGTCGGTGAAATTATCAACGCATCTGTTAAAGAAGCAATTCCCTTCGGACAAGTTAAAAAAGGAGAAAAAATATCAGCAGTCATCGTAAGAACTCATAAAGAAAAAAGAAGAAAAGACGGAAGTTATGTCAGATTTGATGACAATGCATGTGTTATTTTGCAGAGTAAGGAAGTCAAGGATCCAAAAGGTACGCGTATTTTTGGTCCGGTTGCAAAAGAGGTCAAAGAGGCCGGTTTTAACAAGATAGCAAGTTTAGCCGAAGAAATATATTAATATGAAAATAAAAAAAGGAGACAAAATTAAAATCATTACGGGAAAAGATAAGGGACGAGAGGGAATAGTTGAAAAAACAAATCTTAAAAACAACACAGTACTGGTCCAGGGGGCTAACATATATAAAAAACATATTAAAAAAAATGAAAAAATGCCTCAAGGGGGAGTTGTAGAAGTCGCAAGACCTTTAGATGTCTGCAAAGTAATGTTATTATGTCCCATATGTAAAAAAAGTACGCGGTTAGCTTATAAAGTAGAAAAAAATAAAAAAGTCAGAGTATGTAAAAAGTGTAAAAGTATTATTTAGTTTTTGGTAAATATATGTCCTTTCAGGAATATTACAATTCGGAGATTAAGAAAAAACTCATGGAAGAGCTTAAGATATCAAATATTATGGCTGTTCCAAGAGTAGTAAAAATCGCTATAAATGTTGGCGCGGGTGAAGCGGTAACAAATAAGAACGTAATTGAAAAAATTCAAGAACAAATAACTTTAATTTCCGGTCAACATTCTGTTATTACTAAAGCAAAAAAATCTGTTTCAGCTTTTAAAATTCGACAGGGATTAGCGATAGGAGTAAAAGTAACCCTCAGAGGAAAAAGAATGTATGAATTTATGGAAAAAGTTATTAAAATAGTCATTCCCCGAATACGTGATTTCAGAGGTATTTCTGAAAAAAATATCGATATGCGCGGAAATTTAAATATCGGTTTTTCTGAACAAACAATATTTCATGAGATAGAATATGATAAAGTTGATAAGATCAGAGGACTACAAGTAACTTTTGTTACGAATGCGTCAACAAAGGAAGCAGGTAAAAAACTATTTACATTGTTAGGAATACCATTTGTTTCATAATATATGGCAAAGACATCGGATGAAGTAAAATTTAATAAAAAACAAAAATACAAAATAAGAATCAGAAATAGATGTAAATTGTGTGGTCGTTCACGAGGGTATATGCGTAGATTCGGATTATGTAGAATATGTTTTAGAGAGAGAGCGTTAACCGGCGAAATTCCCGGAGTTAGAAAAATTTCTTGGTAAATTATGAGTAGATCATTAAAAAAAGGACCATATATTGATGAGAATATAATGAAGAAGATTCTTAAACAAAAAAATGAGAATAAATATGATGTTATAAAAACATGGGCTCGTGATTCTCAAATCGCGCCGGAGTTTGTTGGTTGCAAGATCGCGATTCATAATGGCAGGAAGTTTATTGAAATATTAGTTACTGAATCGATGGTTGGCCATAGATTGGGTGAATTTTCGTTGACAAGGACATTTAAAGGTCACGGGAAGATTACGAAGAAAACAATGGATAAAACCTAATCTTATTAATTTTATGAACTTATGAATCCAATAATAGATATAATAATTCGAATAAAGAATGCGTACATGACAGGAAATGAGACTGTTGATTCTCCTCATTCTGTCTTTCGAGTAACTGTTCTTGAGAAATTAAAAAAACTCGGATATATTTTGGATTTTACCGTTTCAGGAGAAATAAAAAAAACAATCCGGATACAATTAAAATATGAAGAAGGTGTCCCAGCTCTAACTGATGTAAAAATTTACTCAAAATCCGGTAATAGAACCTATGTATCTTATAAAGATGTTAAACCGGTTATGAGTGGAATGGGTTATTCAATTATCTCCACTTCTCAAGGAATTTTAACAAATAGAGAATTAAAGAAAATGAAACTTGGCGGAGAATTATTATTTGCGATTTGGTAATATGTCAAAAATAGGTAACAAATTGATACCGGTTCCTTCGACAGTTAATGTGAGCATAAATGGTTCAGAAGTTTCTGTAAAGGGAAAAGAGGGTGAAATGAAAATTATTTTACCTATATCATTATCGGCGGTAAACGAAAATGGATTTATTACGGTTAAAAGATTAAATGAAAAATCAGATACAAAAGCATTGCATGGATTATTTAGAAGTATTATTTCAAATGCTGTTGTCGGATCAGAGACACCTTGGGAAAAAAAGCTGGAAGTCGTCGGGACAGGTTTTAATGTTAAAGCGCAGGGAGAAGATTTAGTTTTTAAAGTTGGTTATTCTCACCCTGTTATATTTAAAAAGATTCCGAAAGTCACTTTTACTGTAAACGGTACCAATAAAGTAACTTTAAAAAGCGTAGATAAACAATTGGTGGGTGAAGTCGCATATAAAGTAAAAATCTTAAAAAAACCTGATGCTTATAAAGGAAAGGGAATTAAATATGAGAATGAAAAATTACGAATTAAACCAGGCAAAAAAGCAAAAACAGCCTAAAAAACTATGAAAAAAATTACATTTGATAGACTGTTGAGAAAAAAAAGAAAAGTGAGGAGTAAAATAGAGGGAACTGCAGAAAGGCCAAGAATATCCGTAAATAGAAGCAATAAGTATATTTATGCGCAAGCTATTGATGATGAAAAACGAATAACTATCGCATCTTTTTCAAGTTTGCAATTAGTAAAAAAGAATAAAGTTGAAAAAATAAATAAGAGTCAACACGCTTTGCTAGTTGGAAAAGAGTTGGCGGTATTGTTAAAGGATAAAAAAATATTAACAGCAGTTTTTGATAGAAATCAATACATATATATGGGGCGTGTCAAAAAAATTGCTGAAGGTTTGCGTGAAGGTGGTTTGATTATTTGATTTACTAATTAGTTTTGATTTTTTATGGTAGAAATACAAGATGAACAAAAATTAGAAGAACGTATACTTTTAATACGCAGAGTCACTAAAAAAACAACAGGTGGAAATTATGTAACTTTTTCAGCCCTTGTTGTTGTAGGAGACGGAAAGGGAAAAGTGGGAACTGGTCTTGGAAGGGGTTTAGAGGTACCTCAAGCGATAAAAAAAGCAATAAGTAAAGCTAAAAAAAGTATGATAAATGTTCCGCTTTATAAAGGAACCATTCCGCACATGATTGTTTTAAAATATAAAGCGGGTACTATTTTGTTAAAACCTGCTCCTGAGGGAACTGGTTTAAAAATTGGAAGTGTTGCCCGTGCAATTTTTGATCTTGCCGGTATTCATAATGCATCCGGAAAGATTATCGGATCCCGAAATCAGATTACTAATACATACTTAGTTATAAAAGCTCTAAAAAAATTAAAAAAAAGAAATGAATAATATACTTTCAGAATTACCAAAAGTTGTATTTGGAACTAAAAAACGCAAAGGCCGTGGTATTGGAAGCGGACGAGGTGTAAAATCAGGAAGAGGAACAACAAGGCATCAGAAAGCAAGAGAAAGTATTCCTCTTCATTTTGAAGGTGGTCAGGGTAGACTTGTAAAGCGCTTTCCTTTATTACGCGGAAAAGGTAAAAACAGATCAGTAAAAACGAATAAATACGTTATATTTACCAAGGATTTAAACCGTTTTGAAGAAAACGCAGTAATTGATGAAAAATTATTGAAAAAGGCAGGACTTATTGATAATAATAGTAAAAATCCTGAAATAAAGATAATTATAAAGGGAGCTTTAAAGAAAAAATTTACAATAGCATTACCAATTTCTCGCTTAGCAAAAAAGGCAATAGAAGATGCGGGAGGTAATGTCAAGGTTTTATGAAAGAGATTAAGGAGAAAATTCAATTACTTTTACACGATCAACAGCTGAAGAAAAAAGCTTTTTTTACCCTGCTTATATTTCTTTTTTTTCGGATTTTTGCTTTTTTACCTGTATCAGTTATTAACCTTACAAAATTACGGCTTTTATTCTCTCAAAACCAATTTTTATCATTATTGGATATATTTTCAGGAGGAACCTTGGTCAATTTTTCAGTTATGGCTTTAGGTCTTAACCCATATATAAATGCTTCCATTATTCTTCAATTATTGTCAGTAGTATTTCCGCAGTTAGAAAAGTTAGCAAAAGAAGGCGAATACGGGAGATTTAAGATGAATCAATATACCCGTTTTCTTACTGTTCCATTAACGATCGTGCAATCAATAGGTATATTCGTATTACTTAAAAATCAAAAAATTATCGGGACTTTATCTCCGATAGAATTTTTTTCATTTATTTTAACATTAGTAGCAGGCACCTTTATTCTTGTCTGGTTCGGTGAACTGATATCAGAATTTGGTTTAGGTAATGGAATTTCACTCCTTATTTTTGTCGGAATAGTCGGGAGAGCTCCTATAGTTTTTGGAAGAACTTTATCGGTGTTAAATCAGGAGTTAATTTTTAATTTTCTTATTTTCGCAGTTGTTTCAATCCTGGTGATCGGTTTGGTTGTTTTTATTAATGAAGCCGTCCGGAAAATACCAGTATACTATGCAAAACGTATTAAAGGAAATAGAGTTTATCAAGGAGCGACAAATTATCTGCCGTTAAAATTAAATCAAGCAGGTGTAATTCCGATTATTTTTGCTGTTTCTTTTGTTCTTTTTCCTCAATTGGTGGGAAATTCTTTAAGATATATGAAAAATCCAGCTCTTGCCGGTGTGGGGGCATTTCTGGCAAATGCTTTTAATCCTTCAGGTTTTTTTTATAATTTCTTTTATTTTTTGCTCGTAATGGGATTTACTTTTTTTTATACAATCGTTGTTTTTAATCCACAAAAAATTTCTGAAGAAATCCAAAAAAATGGCGGTTTTATTCCGGGAATTCGTCCGGGAATAATGACTAAACAGTATTTAGAAAAAATATTGTATAAAATTACCAGTTTTGGGGCATTGTTTCTTGGATTTATTGCAATAATGCCGTCAATTATTTCAGCAGCAACCAACATTCAAGGATTAGTTATCGGAGGTACAAGTATATTGATCGTTGTTTCGGTTGTCTTGGAAACATTTAAAACTGTTGAAGCGCAACTCGTAATGAAGAGCTACGATAAATTTGTTAAATAAGAGATTATTAATTAATTAAAATAATATGGCAAAAAAAGGTTCAAGGATGCTGGTTGGGCTTGTTTGTAGTGTTTGTAGTAAACAGAATTATGTTGTTGAAAAGAACAAAATAAACACACCAACTGCATTAAAATTAAAAAAATACTGCAATAAGTGCAAAAAAAATACCATTCATAAAGAAAGAAAAAAATTAGATTAATACTATGAAATTAGTTTTAATAGGTATTCAGGGTTCAGGGAAATCAACTCAGGGTAATCTTTTATCCCGTTTATTTCATATACCGTATCTTTCAACAGGACATATATTCCGGGAAATTGCAAAAGAAAAGACATCTCTCGGCAGATATATGAAGGAAACAATAAATTCAGGAATTCTTGTTCCGGATGAAAAAACTATTGAGATTGTCAATAGTTATCTTTCCCGATCGGTATATAAAAAGGGTTATATTCTTGATGGTTTTCCCAGAACAATTAAACAAGCGGATGCTTTTTCAAACAACGTTGACAAAGTGATTTATCTTAAAATATCAGATAAAGAAGCTTTATGGAGACTTGTAAATCGACATCAGGAACGGAGTGACGAGACGCTTCCTGCAATTAAAAAGCGGATAGAAATGTTTCACACATTCACACAACCTGTTATTAAGTATTATACAAAACAACAAAAAATTGCAATCATTGATGCGACTCAGTCAATTGAACAAGTCAATAAAGATATTTTAGAGTCACTTGGTAAAAAATTAGTAAAAAATAAACTAGAAGAAATGAGATTGACCTATAAGTCCATAATTGCAATTGTTGGTCTGGCTGGAGCGGGAAAGACAATGGCTGCTGAAATTTTCAAAAATAAGAATCTGCCAGTGATTTCTTTCGGAAAAATAATTAACGATTATATTGACAAACAAAAATTACCACATACTGAGACGGTCCATAAAAAAGTTCGTGAAGAAATGAGGGCTAAATTTGGAATTGATGTTTTAGCAAAAATGAATGAGCAAAAACTAAAGCAAACGCTAGATAAAAATCAAATAGTGGTCATCGACGGAATGAGATCTTGGGAAGAGTATTTGTATTTAAAAGAAAATTTAAAAAATGTAAAAATTTTTATTCTTTGTATTTGGGCTGAAAAACACATACGTTATTTACGGTCTGCGAAGAGGAAGTATCGATCAGAGCTTTTTGGTGAACAAAGAGATATTAACGAACTAATTGGTACAAATATGGGTCCCACGATTGCTTTTGCAGATTTTTTAATAAAAAATAATTTTTCAGTAGAAGATATGACAGATAAGTTAGAAGGAATATACCGCGAAGTGTATTTTTCTCTTTGATTTTAAAAGATGATAAATTATAAGACAAAACAAGAGATTGAGATTATGAAGCAAGGGGGGGAGAAGCTAAAAAAAGCAGTTTCACAACTTCTCCTTTTTGTCACAGATGGTATTACAACTGAGGAAATTGATTGTGAAGCTGAACGATTAATAAAAAAAGAGGGAGCAGAGTCATCCTTTAAAAGAGTTGAAGGATATTATTGGACAACATGCATCAGTATAAATGAACAAGTTGTTCACACTCCTCCGAGTAAGAGAATCGTTAAAACTGGGGATGCTATTACAATTGATATTGGCGCTTATTACAGAGGATTTCATACCGATTATTCTACAACATTTGTTGTGGGAGAGAAGACAGATGAAAAGACAAAAAAGTTCTTAAAAATCGGAGAAGAAACGTTATATAAAGCAATAGATAAAGCTAAACTGGGGAATCGGATCGGAGAAATTTCCAAAACAATTCAACAAGAAATATATGGAAATGGGTATTTTATTATGAAGCAATTGACTGGTCACGGTGTTGGAAGGGATCTCCATGAAGATCCTTTTATACCAGGATATCTCGAAAGATCCATCAACAAAACACCTATTATAAAAGAAGGGCTTGTTATTGCCATTGAAGTGATATATTCAAAGGGTACTGAGGTAATAAAAACAGAGCCGGGAAATAAGTGGTCAATTGTAACCGAAGATGGAAGTTTGTCGGCTTGTTTTGAACATACAGTTGCAATTACAGATAAAACTACTGTAATTTTAACTTAAATTGTGGTACAATAGCATTTTATGAAAGATAATGTTGTGGTGATTGAGGGAGAAGTTGTAGAGAACTTACCAAACACTCTTTTTCGTGTTAAAATAGATAGTTCGGAGAAAGTCATTTTGTGTTATCTTTCCGGGAAAATGAGAAAAAATTATATTAAGATTTTGCCCGGTGATAAGGTAAGGATGGAAGTGACATCGTATGATATTAATCGAGGTAGGATAATTTATCGAATGTAAGTATGAATATTCAATCGTCTGTAAAAAAAATCTGTCCAAAGTGTAAAATGGTAAAACGTAAAGGAAAATTATATGTTATTTGTTCCAATCCTCGCCATAAACAGAGGCAGGGATAAGATTATAAAATTTACTAGAATTTATTTATGGCTCGTATTTTAGGTGTAATTTTGCCGGATGATAAACGAATAGGATATGCCTTAACGCTTATTTATGGTTTAGGATGGGTAACTTCAGGAAAGATACTTAAACAAGCAGCAATAGATCCGGGTATAAAAGTGGGGAAATTAAAAGAAGAAGAAATAAAAAAAATAATTGCACTTTTGGAAAAAGGTACAAAAGTTGAAGGAGATTTAAGAGAGGAAATTAACAGCAATATTAAAAGACTGAAGGAAATCGGGTCTTATCGTGGAATACGTCATTCAAGGGGTTTACCTGTAAGAGGTCAGAGGACAAAGTCAAACTCACGTACCAAAAAAGGGAAAAGAAAGACAGTTGGAGCATTAAAAAAAGAAGTCTGGGCAAAGTTAGATCAACAAAAAACTCAGCCGGCTGCAACTCCCGCTAAAAAATAATAAAATATATGAAAAATCAAAGAAAATCAAACAACAGGATTGTGGAAACAGGAAATATTTACATTGTTGCTACTTTTAACAATACATTATTGACTATTTCTGATGAAAAAGGTGCCGTAATTGCAACCGGTTCAAGCGGAATGTTTGGGTTTGCCGGAACAAGAAAATCTACCCCTTATGCCGCAACAGTAACAACTGAAACAACAATAAAAAAAGCTGTAAGTAACAATGGATTAAAGCGAGCATTTGTATATGTTAAGGGGATTGGACCGGGGAGAGAAGCATCATTGCGTGCAATTAAAGCTTCTGTTTTAGAAGTCGAAGGGATTATTGATGTTACACCTATTCCACATAATGGGGTTCGACCTCCTAAAGTGAGAAGAGTTTAATTACCAATTTGATTTAAATTATGAGACATACTGGTCCAAAGAATAGAATTGCAAGAAAAGAAGGAATAGACCTTGGATTAAAAACTCCTGGGACAAAAGCTCATGCAAATTTATTAAAAAAAATTAATATTCCTCCGGGTCAACATGGTACCAGTAGAAAGCGAAAAGTATCAGAACGCGGAAGACAGCTTCGTGAGGCTCAAAAATTAAAATATATATTTGGTATAACTACGGGTCAGATGAAGATTTACTTTAAAAACGCTGTTAAAAAAACAGGTAATACCGGATTATTTTTGAGTCAATTTCTTGAAAAAAGATTGGATAATGTTGTGTATAGATTAGGATTAGCTCCGACAAGAGCTTCTGCGAGGCAATTGGTAAATCATGGTCACGTAAAAGTTAATGATAAAAAAGTTGACATTGCATCTTATCAAGTTAAAACTGCTGATATCATTAGTTTTCTTAATGAAAAATCTGCAAAAATTCCTGCAATCGAAAAATCAATTTCAAATAAAGATATGATTCTACCACCTTGGTTAGAAAAAAAAGGTATTATCGGTAGGTTTACTTCAGAGCCCACATCCGATCTTATAGAAAAACAAATACTATTAAGATTAGTTATTGAATATTTTTCACGATAATTATTAATTATTTAAACTTATGATTCAACCAAATTTTATTACAAAAAGTAAAGACATAACGTCCAATTCAGGTACATTTATTTTAGAACCACTTTCTCCAAGTTTTGGTGAAAGTATAGGTAATGCTTTAAGAAGAACACTTCTTTCTTCACTTGAAGGTTCGACAATTGTTGCTGTAAAAATCGAGGGAGCTTCTCATTTATTTTCGGCTCTTAAAGGAGTTAAAGAAACTGCTTTAGAATTAACATTGAATTTAAAGCATGTTCGTTTTTCCGCATTATCTGAAGGGTCTTTGAAAGTTAAAATCTCTAAAAAAGGGATAGGCAAAGTATATGCAAAAGACATTGAGGGTGAAGCTGAAGTGGTTAATAAAGATGCATATATCGGTGAAATAACTGATCCGAAAGGCAAAATTGAAATTGAATGTCTCATCGAATCCGGAATAGGATATATTTCTTCAGAGGAACAGACAACAAAAGAATTCGGTTTTATTTCCCTTGATTCGTCTTTTTCACCGGTAAAAAGGGTAAGTTACAGTGTTGAAGCTGCACGGGTTGGAAGAAAAACAAATTATGACAGATTGATAATGAATATTGAAACTGACGGAAGCATAACTTCTGAAGAGGCCTTAAAACGCTCATCTTCAATTCTGTCTGCGCAGTTTAGCCATGTTTTCGCGAAAGACGAAGTATCTTCTCAAAAAAAAGAAGGTGAAGCTGTCTCAGAAGTCAGTAACGAGATAGACAAAAAATTTTACGATTTAATTATTGATGAATTAAATCTACCATCAAGAGTTGTAAATGCGCTGCTTCGCGAGAATATTGAAACCGTTGCAGATTTAATTAAAACAGGTGAGGGGAAATTGGTTGTTTTTAAAGGATTGGGAAGAAAATCAATTGAATTGATAAAAGAGGAGTTAAAAAAATTAGGAGTAGAGTGGAAATAATCAAATGAGACATCGATCTAAAAAAATAAAATTTAACTATGGAAAAGACGCAAAGGATATGTTGGTCCGTCAATTGGCATCCAATTTCTTGACAAGAGGCATAATGGTAACAACATTTAAAAAAGCAAAAGTTACCCGATCAGAAGTTGAACGTTTGGTTTCAAAAGCTAAAATAAAATCGGAAGCGAATAAAAATGTATTATTAAGAAGAATTGTACGAAAAGAGATAGTTTCTTTATTATTTGATACTATCGCCCCTGTTTTTAAATCGATAGTTGGAGGATATACAAGAATAATAAAACTACAACAAAGAAAAACAGATGGAGCGCAGATTGTTCGATTAGAATGGACATTGCCGGTTGTTTTGGTCCCTGAAAAAAAAACAGTAGAAAAAACTGATAAAAATGTTATTAAAGAACAGATAAAAAAATAATATGTCAACTTTAACAAAAAGCACAAAACCAGTTTCGGGAACATCTATAAAAAGAGCATGGTATCTTATTGATGTAAAAGGTAAAACCTTAGGAAGAATTGCTACAGTTATTTCAACCTACTTACAAGGTAAACATAAAGCGAATTATATTGGAAATTTAGATTTAGGTGATACAATTGTGGTAATAAATGCATCATTAATTAAATTGTCTGGAAACAAATTGAAGCAGAAAATTTATTCATTTTATTCCGGATTTCCGGGGGGTTTAAGAGAAGTTAATGCTGAAACTTTGCTAAAAAACAATCCTTCTGAAATGATTCGGCTCGCAGTTTCAGGCATGTTGCCAAAAAATAAACTAAGAGATATGAGATTGGCCCGATTACACGTATATCCGGACGAAAGACACACTTTTAAAGGTACATTTGACAAAATTATTACATAATTTAAGAATACTTAAATGGTAAAAAAAACAACACAATTACATTATTATGAAGCAGTTGGTCGAAGAAAAGTTGCGGTTGCACGAACACGACTTTATATTGTTGGAAAAGACGGTCATGCTACTATTGAATCTAATAAATACAAAGCAGGGACAATTTTAGTAAATAAAAAGAATATTGAAAAAGTTTTTCCGGCAATTTCAGATAAAGTGAGATATCTTACACCTCTAAAATTAACCAATAATGAAGAGCGATTTGTAATTTCCATACTTGTTAAAGGTGGAGGTTTGCAGGGTCAACTTGAAGCTATTATCCTTGGATTATCAAGAGCTATTGAAAAAATAGACAAGGCAGAATATCGGCCGACTTTAAAAAAAGCAGGGCTTTTACGGAGAGATCCGAGAGCAAGAGAACGCAGAAAAGTTGGTACTGGCGGTAAAGCAAGAAGAGCAAAACAATCTCCAAAGCGTTAACAGAGATCTTAATCGAGTATAATGAAGATATGTACGATCTTTCAATAATTATTCCTTCATTTAATACAAAAGACATTACACATAAATGTATAACCTTATTGTTGAAAAATCTCACTAATACTTCTTTACGATATCAAATTATTGTTGTTGACAATCATTCAGTTGACGGTTCGGAAACGATGCTTAAGACATTTCAAAATAAAGATTTTATTGTAATAATTAATTCTGAAAATTTTGGATATGCAAAAGCAAATAACATCGGTTTAAAATATGCAAAAGGGAGTGCTATTTTATATTTAAATTCCGATGTATTAATAGACGAATCTTTATTATTTTCTCAAATCTTGAATTATCTGAATGATCATTCTGAAATTGCAGGATTGACTTCAAAAGTTATACTTAAAACAGGACAGCTTGATATGGCTTGCCACAGAGGATTCCCGACAATATGGAGGTCGTTCTGTTATTTTTCAAAATTAGAATATGTTTTTAAACATACTCCTTTTTTAAATAAAGTTTTTGGTGGATATCATCTTTGGGATAGGTTGGATGAAACAATTCATGAAATTGATTCACCAAGCGGCGCATTTTTTTTAGTTAAGAAACAAATAGTTGAGAAAATCGGCGGATTTGATCAAGATTATTTTATGTATGGGGAGGATTTGGATTTATCATACCGGATTAAAAAACTTGGATTTAAAATTGTATATTATCCGTTATTTATAGTTACTCACTTAAAAGGAAAAAGCGGTATAGATCAAAACAAAAAAAATCAAGGCATACAAATTAAAAGTAAGATTGCATTTTTCGTTTCAATGGGAATTTTTTATAAAAAACACTTTTATTCTCTTTATCCACGGTTATTAAGTGACCTTATTCTTATTATTATTACTCAAATAACAAAGCATTATGAAAAAGATAGGAATTGATATAAGACTATATTCCCAAACAGGAGTCGGCACATATATCCGCAATTTAATTCATTACTTAATAAGAGAAAATACGGAGGGTGTGACATTTTATCTTTATGTACTCCCTCAAGATGCAGGCAAACTGCCAAAATTACCTTACAATTTTATTGTTCGCGAGTCTCCATGTCTCTGGCATTCCTTTCAGGAACAAATACTTTTATTGCTTATTATTCTTAAAGACAATCTTGATCTGATGCATTTTACCTACTTTGGATTTCCCATATTATACTGGAGACCATTTATATCGACCATTCATGATATTACGCCTTTATCTCATAAAACGGGAAAAGCATCAACAAAAAGTCGATTTATTTATGAAATTAAAGTATTTATCTTCAAAATAGTTCTTCATTATCAGGTTCGGAATTCAAAAGCGATTATTACGCCATCGTTTACTGTTAAAAAATCATTAATTAAACTGTATGGAAAAATATATGAGAAGAAAATTACTCCGATTTATGAAGGAGTTGATTATCAACTGACTCATGCAGACGAAAATAGATTATTAATCAGAGATTTTGCTTCCCCCTTTATGATATATATTGGAAATTTTTATCCTCATAAGAATATTCAGAGATTAATAAAAGCATTTTCAAAAATAAAATCAAACATTAAGCTCATTCTTATCGGTCCAAAGGATTATTTTACAAATCAGATAAAAAAGGAAATAGAAAAACTTCACCTGGAAGAAAAAGTTACCTTTTTTCACAATGTTTCCGTTTCAGATCTTAAGTTTTATTATTTAAATGCAAAAGCTCTTATTCACCCGTCTTTTTCTGAAGGATTTGGGCTTCCGATTATTGAGGCAAAATTCTTTCATTGTCCGGTTATTATTTCAGATATAGAAATATTTCACGAATTAACAGGTAATAATGCCATTTTTTTTAATCCACAAGATGAATTAGATATGGTAAAAAAAATCAATTTATTTAATCAAAAAGATAGCGGAGACTACTCAAATACTATAGATTCGCGAATGTCTTTTGAACTAATGACTCAACGCACACTTTTACTTTATACACATTGTTTAAAAAAACAATGAAGTCTGCAAAAAAAATAGCTATTGTTTATGATTGGGTAGACAAGTGGGGTGGAGTTGAGAGAGTGCTTTTAGCTTTGCATTCGCTATTTCCTGAGGCCCCTTTATTTACTTCATATTATGATAAAAATCAGGCTAAATGGGCGGACAATATAACAATTATTCCTTCATTTATCAATAATCTTTCCGTTATAAAATCAAATAGAATTTTGTCCTTTTTTTTATTTCCATTTGCTTTCGAAAATTTTAATTTTTCAAAATATGATATTGTTATTTCAATTTCATCATCGTTTGCAAAATCAATTATCACAAAACCTGGAACATTACATGTGTGTTATTTATTGACTCCGACAAGATATTTATGGGTATATCCGGAAAGATATGTTTCATTAGCTGTTCGTACATTATTTTCTCCTCTTTGGAAATATTTAAAAACATGGGATAAAATAGCATCAAATAGACCGGATAAACTTATTTCACTGTCGAAAATTGTTTCAAAAAGAACTCTGTCGACATATGGCAAACAAACAGTAATACTTTATCCTCCATTCGATACAGAATACTGGAAAAAAATTAAAAATAATTTAAATTCATCCCAATTATTTTCCAAATATAAACTTCCAAAAACATTTTTTTTGACTGTATCTCGACTTGAACCGTATAAAAGAACAGATCTTCTAATCAAAACCTTTAATATTTTAAAAAAAGAACTTATTGTTGTTGGAAAAGGATCACAGCTTAATAAATTAAAAGATTACGCTGGTAATACAATTCATTTTTTAAAAGACTTAACAGACGAAGAGCTCGCATTTCTTTATAAACATTCTCAAGCAATATTAATGCCTCAAGAAGAAGATTTTGGTTATGTGGCTCTTGAAGCTCAATTTATGGGTTGTCCGATTATATCTTATAGAAAAAGCGGTGTTAACGAAATAATTATTGAGAATAAAACGGGTTTATTATTTTCTCAACAGTCTGTTGCATCAATCAGAGAAGTCCTTGAAAGATTTGATCAAATATCATACAATCTAAAGCGTACAACGGTGAAATATGGAGAAGATATCTCAAAAAAATTTGACATATCTATATTCCGAAATAAATTGTTACATATTTTACAATAAATTATTATGAAAGCTGTTATTTTTGCGGGAGGAACAGGAACACGTTTATGGCCGTTATCCCGAAAAAAATCACCCAAACAATTTGAAAAAATTATTGGTGAGAAATCAACTTTACAACTTGCGGTTGAACGATTGACACCGGATTTTTCTTATAAAGATATTTACATATCTACGAATTTCCTTTATCGTGAAATGATTCAGAATCAGCTCCCAAAAATTCCTAAAGAAAATTATTTTTTTGAACCTGAAAAAAAAGATGTTGGACCTGCAATTGCACTTGTAATGGGTATTCTTAATCAAAAGTATCCGAATGAACCTGTTGCTATACTTTGGAGTGATCATCTGGTTAAACAGGTAGATTTGTTTAAAAAAATCCTTAAAACAGCAGGTAATTATATTCTAAAAAATAATAGCAAGATAGTATTTATTGCTCATAAACCCCGTTATGCAAGTTCAAATTTAGGATATATTCACATAGGTAAAGAAAAGATAAAAATGAATCAACTTTCACTTTATTCATTTGAAGGAATAAAATATAGACCAGATAAAAAAACAGCTCAAAATTTTTTTAAGTCAGGAAAGTATGCGTGGAATTTAGGGTATTTTGTTACAACTCCTCGTTTTATTTATGATTCGTTTAAACGATTTGCTCCAAACATATATAAAAATACAGAAAAAATCTTATCATCATATGGTAATCAATCCTTTTTTTCTGTATTAAAAAAACAATATGGAGAAGTTGAGAGTATTAATTTTGACAATGCGATTTTAGAGAATTTAGATAAAATAGACGGAGTGGTAATCGTTGAAGATATCGGATGGAGCGATGTCGGGGCATGGGAAGCTTTGAAAGAGGCGTTGGAGCAGTATCCGTATGAAAATATTACTCGAGGAAAGACGTATCTTGAACATGTCCGCGACTCATTAATTTACAATTATGAAGACAAGAAACTTATTGTCGGAATAGATTTGGATGAACATATTATTGTTAACACCCCGGATGTTATCTTGATTGCTAAAAAATCATCGGTTGGAAAAATAAAAAATCTGGTTGAGAATTTTGAAGGAACAGAGCATGAAAAATTAACTTAATTATTTATGACATATAAAAAAATTATTAAAAGAACTATTGATATTCTGAGCGCTCTTATTTTATTACTTTTTTTTTCGATTCCTTGTATTCTTATCGCGATAGCGATAAAAATCGATTCAAAAGGACCGGTTTTTGCCGACGTTCCAGCACGGATTGGTCAATACGGAAAAAAATTTAAAATGTTTAAATTCAGATCGATGATTGAAAATGCACATGTACTGCTTCGTACGGATAAACGGTTTAAAGATCTTTATGAGCGTTATAAAAAAGAAAGTTACAAATTGAAAGATGATCCTCGGGTTACACGTATTGGAAGATTTATTCGAAAACATTCCTTAGATGAAATTCCTCAACTATTTAATGTATTACGTGGAGAGATGAGCTTGGTCGGACCGAGAGCTTATTATCCGGACGAGTTAGAAAATCAGCAAAAGAAACATCCGCATACACGTATTTTCGTTAAAGAAGTACTTGCGGTAAAGCCAGGAATTACCGGTTTATGGCAGGTGACAGGCAGATCTGAAATACATTTTGATAAACGTATTGCAATTGATGCCGAATATGTGCATAATGTATCATTGGGAAAAGATTTAAAAATTATTCTCAAAACACCCCTTATTATGATAACCGGTAAGGGGGCAGTATAAATTTATAATATGAAAAAAATAATAATAGGGTTTATTTCTATTCTCCTCATCCTGATTCTTGTAGTTGGTTATTTTATCGTATATATTCCATATTTAAAAATAAAAACAAAAGCTCAAATAGTTATTGTTGCTGCAAAGGATATGAAGTCCGTGTTTAGTAAAAATAATATTGATTTGGTAAATCAAAAAATGGATGATTTTTCTAAAAAATATTCTGATTTTCAGAAAGAATCTTCCTCAATATATTGGGCAAGTTTTATTCCCTATGTCCGCGATTATAAAAACGGTGTTGAGGCGGGGACGCATGTAGTATCAGCAGGAAAACAAGCCATTCAGGCAATTACTCCTTATGCCGATCTTATCGGGTTTAAAAAAGGTGAGACCTCTTTTGTTGAAAAATCAACTGAGGGCAGGCTTCAAACAGCTATTTTAACCTTGGATAAAGTTTTAGTTAAAATTGATACTATTTCCGAAGAGATTGATAAGGCCGAAAAATTAATTAGTACCATTGATTCAAAAAGATATCCGGAAAAAATCGGGAACGTGATGGTTCGATCGACAATTGAACAAATGAAAGAACAATTTGTCGGATATTCATCTTTATTTGTTGACGCAAAACCTTTATTAAAAAATATACCCAATATTTTCGGTTCAAAAAAAGAGAAAACATATCTACTTTTGTTTCAAAACGATAAAGAACGAAGAGCAACAGGTGGTTTTCTTACTGCTTTTGCTGTATTTAAAATTAAAGATGGAAAGATTTCAATTGAAAGATCCGATGATATCTATGCCTTAGACGCAACAATAAATGATCGTCCTCCGGTTCCAAAAGAAATATTGATGTATCACAAAGGAGTGTCGACTTTTTGGATAAGAGACAGTAATCTGTCTCCGGACTTGGTCAAGTCTGTAGAATTATTTAATAGTTTATATAAAAGAAGCGGTGCAAGAGTAAACTATGATGGAATTGTCTTCCTTGATTCGAAAATTTTGGTTGATATGTTGACAATATTCGGGGATACGCAAGCAAATGGTATTAATTTTTCCGCGACAATTGATAAAAATTGTGACTGTCCGCAAGTGTTATGGAAACTTTTTAATATAGTTGGTGAAGAAGTCGGTTATCAGAAGGAGAATAGAAAGGGAATTCTTGGAAGTTTAATGTATGAATTGTTTTATAAGGCAATTGGTTTTTCTCCATCAAAATATTGGGGAACATTGGTACAAATGATGTTCAAAAATCTTGAAGAAAAACACATATTGCTTTATTTTACAGATGCTTCAATTCAGCAATCAATTGAAAAACTTAATTTTGCCGGTCGGATCAGGGAATATAATGGTGATTATTTGCATATTAACAACGTTAACTTTGCTGGAGCTAAATCAAATCTATTTGTGACGGAATCAATAATATCCCAAGCTACTGAAAAAAACGGTATTCTTACAAAAGAATTAACCGTAGAATTTAAAAATCCGGAACCTGCCTCAAATTGTAATAGAAATCAAGAAAGAATTTTATGTTTAAACGCCATTTTACGTAACTGGGTGCGCGTATATGTTCCATTAGGTTCAAAATTGATTGAATTTAAAGGTTCGACAAAAGACGTGAGAACCTATGATGAATTCGGAAAAACCGTTTTTGAGGGTTTTCTTGAGGTTCCGACAGAAGGAATGGCCAAAATAATAGTAAGTTATTCGTTACCAAATACAATTAAATCTGATAACTATAAAATATATGTGCAAAAACAGCCCGGCGTTATCAGTCAAAAATTGAAAATTTTATTAAACGGCAAAAAACTTCTCGATGGTATCTTGGAAAAAGATATTGAAATAAAAAACTGATACTTATGAGCGGGATTGTTAAATCGAATGCTATTGTTTTAAGAAAGAAGGATCTTCTTGGAAATTCTATTTTAATAACGCTTTTAACTGAAAGCAGCGGAAAGATATATGTGTTTGGTAAAGGAATAAAGAACATTACAAGTCGTCGGCTTCCCAATATGCAGACAGGTAATTACATAACTGCCGTAATGAGAAGTAAGGGGGATTTATTTTATATTCAGGATGCTCAACTACATTCATATTTCTCAAAAATAAAAAAAAATGAGGTTAAATTAAAACAGATGTATTTTTTTCTATATATTCTCGAATGGATTTTACCTGAAAATCAAAATGAAAAACAGGTATATGATCTCGTTCTTTTGTTTCTTGTGGAATTATCAAAAAAAGAGTTGGGAGATGTTCAAATTATTCAGTTTTGTAACCATTTATTGGAATTATTAGGTTATGATTCTACCTTACAAAGTTTGCCTGACATAATTAATTATGTCGAAGGAATAATCAATAAGAAAATTCCCTTCTTTATTATATAATGATTTAATATGGATGAAATTGTGTCATTATGTAAAAGACGTGGTTTTATATTTCCCTCATCGGAAATATACGGGGGGTTGGCTAATTCGTGGGATTTTGGTCACTATGGTACTTTATTGAAAAATAATCTAAGAGATGTTTGGTGGAAGAGCTTTGTACTCGATAGAAGCGATATGAAGGGTATTGATGCGAGTATATTTTTAAGTCCTAAAGTTTGGGAATCATCAGGGCATGTTGCAGGTTTTACTGATACTCTGGTTGATTGTAAAGATTGCCAGTTGAGAACACGCGCAGATCATCTGATTGAGGGTCAAATGAAAGATATTAAAGTTGAAGGTATGTTAGTTGAAAAACTAACAGAAATAATAAAAAAAAATAGTTTAAAATGCCCCAAATGCGGCAAAAAAAACCTTACTGATGTCCGGAATTTTAATCTTCTATTTGAGACTAAAATGGGGATAATTGAGGGCGATAAATCAATTATTTATCTGCGTGGTGAAATTGCGCAGGGAATTTTCATAAATTTTAAAAATATTCTGAATTCAAATAGAATTAGCATTCCCTTCGGGATAGCCCAGCAAGGTAAGGCATTCAGAAATGAAATTACTATGGGGCAATTAGTGCACCGGACCTTAGAATTTGATCTTATGGAATTCGAGTATTTTATTTCTCCAGATGTATGGAAGAGCACGTTTGAGTATTGGAGGAATGAGATGTGGAAATGGGCGATTTCAATTGGAATAAATGAGGTAAATTTACGCTGGAGGGAACATGAAGAATTTGAAAGGTCTTTTTACTCAAAGCGAACAATGGATATTGAGTATAAGTATCCTTTTGGGTGGAAAGAGATGTTTGGAATAGCTTATCGAACTGATTTTGATCTTAAAAATCATATGAAAAATTCAGGAAAAGATCTTACCTATAAAGATCCTCTTACACAAAAAGAATATGTTCCTCATGTCATTGAGCCAACGTTCGGTTTATCTCGGTTAACAGGAATTGTTCTTACTGACGCATTTCGAAAGGAAATGGTAAACGGAAAGGAGCGGATATATCTTAAATTAGATAAGTCCATTGCTCCCATAAAAGTCGCGGTTTTTCCTTTACAAAAAGATCAAAAATTAATGAAAATTTCTCTAAACTTGTTTAATGAATTAAAAAAAGAATATGTTTGTGAATATGACAACAAGGGAAATATTGGAAAAATGTACAGAAGACAGGATGAGATTGGTACGCCCTATTGTGTCACTGTTGATTATGAATCAGTTGAAGACGCGACTGTGACTATTCGGGAAAGAGATACAATGCAACAAATTCGGTGTCCGATAAACAAAGTAATGTCATATTTAAAAGAACAAATGTTTACTATAAATTAGTAGTTATTATATTGTCTTATGAAAAAATTAACAAATATCAAAGTTGTCCTTATAATATTGGTCCTTTTATTTATTGGAGGCGGTATTTATCTATTAAGTTCAAAAAATAAAAAAGTTGAAAAAAATTCTGTACCAAATAAAGAAAATGTCGAAGCGGTTATTCCGACAACTGATGCTTCTACTGTTGCCACTTTAACTACTTTAAACAGTGGAAAAGAAATTACGTTAAAAATGGAAGGTATTCCTGCCGAAACCTTAACAATTGATTATGAACTTTCATATAGTACAAAACAGCAGGGATTTCAAGGTGTAATAGGAACGATAGCACTTAATAAAAAAGAGAAAATTATTGAAAAAAAAATTACGCTTGGAACCTGTTCATCAGGAAAGTGTGTTTACCACGAGGTTGTGGGAGCAATTAAAACAACTCTTAAATTCAACGGCAGTTATAGAGAGAAAATCCTTGAAAAAGAATTCAATTTATAAGTATATTATTTAATATTATTATTTCATGAGGGGGGGTGAGTGCGATGCCAAATATTCAATCAGCCAAAAAAAAATTAAGAAAGGACATAAAAAGAAAAAAAAATAATGAGAATTACATAAATGCAATTCAAAAAGCAGTAAAATCATTATTAAAAATGAAATCCGGAATAAAAAAACAAGAAGAGGTAAATAAGACCGTCTCAATTATAGATAAGGGAGCTAAGAAAAAAGTAATTCATAAAAATAAAGCAGCAAGACTTAAATCAAGAGTTATGAAGTTATCTTCCAAGAAAGCATGAGATATAGGATAAATTTATTGGAGAAAAAAGAAAAAGATATTGCTCAGAAGTTGATATATTTTGCGTTACACTATTTGCGCTATATTCTTGTATTAACCCAGATTGTGGTAATCGGGGTTTTTTTCTATAGATTTAAAATTGACCAAGAAATCATTGATCTAAAAGATTCTCTCAAGCAAAAAGAGGAAATAGTGCTTGTTTCTCAACCATTGTTGAAACAGGCGCAAATGATAGATTTATCAATGAACCAAATTCAAGAGGTTGTAGATAAACAATCACGGTCTGAACAAATACTTCAGTACTTTTTAAAAACTTTTCCTAAAAAAGTAAAAACAGGAAAAATAACAATAGACGAGAGCTCAGTTGTTTTTGAAGTTTCGACGGTTGATCCAAGCATAATTAAGCAATATTATGAACGATTGAGAAAAGACAATGTCTTTAAAACAGTTACTTTGGGTGCAATACGAAAAGTTGACTTTGAATTTTATTGTCAGTTTAATCTAAATAATTTTAATATGTCAAAAAATGAACCTTGAAAAAATTAAGAAAAAAATAGTCGGAAAAAAATTTCAGGATTATAGTTATTCTATTTTCTTTTTTTTGACTTTTTCTTTCTTCCTTCTTTTCGTTATCAGGCCCAATTTAATTAATGTATTCTCACTGCATGAAGAGTTGGCCCATCTCAATCTTTTGGATAAAAATTACGAAAATGTCATTAAAAAAATCTTGGAAATACAAAGTTTTATCGAAACAAACAGAAGCGACTTATATATTCTGGACCAATCACTAGCTTCAAGCCCTCAAATAAACAAGATATTAGATGACATTACTATAAATGCATCGGAATCAGGTTTGATAATTAATCAAATGAGTATAAGTAGCATAGATTTAAAAAGAAATGTAGTGAACTCTGATAAAAAATCTTTTACAATTAATATTGGGGCAATCGGTAATTTTTATCAGATCAGTAAATTTAAGGCGGCATTAGAAAACGGAAGACGGTTAAAAGTAGTTAAAAATCTTCAGTTAGTAAAAAACGATCAAGAATCTTCGCAAAGTGCAAATTTACAAATAAAATTAACTGTTGTATCTTTTTATTTATGAACAAAAAAGAAGTATTGATAATATCGGTAAGCATTTTTTTAACAATTGCCGCTTGGGTAATCATTGACCTTTACCATATTCAGCAAAGAATTAGCGATACTATTAAAATTGAACCTGTACAAATACCTAATTATAGAATGGACAAAAAATTAATTGACTTATTGCGAGAAAGAAAAGAATAATATGTTGTACAGTAGATTTTATTTCAAAAAAAAAACAAAAGTTCACTCTTTTCTGTATTTTTTAGCATTAATTTTATTGTTTTTTTCTTTTCTTGTATATGTTGTGAAATTACCAAAGCAAACGACTATTCTTCAAAAAAAATTACTTAGTTTTAAAATCGTAAATCTTGGTTCTCAACAGGCCGGTATTTATTGGGAAACAACTGATAAAGAAAATACGTGGTTAAATCTTTTTTCAAAAGATACAAAAGCTAAACAAAAATTTTTTGAAGAAACAGACGGGAATGATAAAAATAATTTGAAAAAACAACACTACATTTTATTATCTCATTTAAAACCAAATTCAATATATACCGTGAGTATTGAAAGTGATAAGGGAGTATATCTTGATTTACAGAATAAAGAATATGTATTTCGAACGCCCGCTTCGATATCGCGTCCTGTTTTCACGAATCCTTTATACGGAAAACTTATGCAATCAAATGGAGAACCTTCCGTTGGTTCCAATGTTTTGATCAGTATTGACAGCTCATATCCGCTTTTTACGATAACAAAAAATTCAGGTGAATGGTTGATTCCTCTCAGTTCATTAGTTTCAAAAACAACGGGTGAATATTTTGATGTTGATAATGAGATGAAGATTGATGTTTTATTCTTTGACAGTGAAAAAAAGACCAGTATAACTACAAGTTTGAAACAATTTTTTCTATTATCGCAGTCAATAACTCTTGGGAATAAGTATGATCTGTCAGAGACCGAAAATGTTTTATCTGCAACAAGTGTTCGATCGTCAAGCGATGATATTCTTAAAACAATTTCAATTCTCTATCCACGTGAAAACGCACTTATTCCAGCACAAAAACCTTTGATAAAAGGTAAGGGGATTGTTGGTGCAGATATTTATGCTTACATTAATTCAAAACCTCAATATTCGTTTCGAACAAAAGTTGACAGTGAAGGTTTTTGGATGATTTCACCTCAAGAGCCACTCCAACCGGGAAATTATGTTTTATCTTTAAATACAAAGGATGAAAATGGAAACAGGGTAAATCTTATGCGGCATTTTATTATTTCAAAAAACGGTGAACAAGTATTGGGTACGGCTACAGCTGAACCTACGCTTATTACACCATCCCCACATCCTACGGTTATTTCTCCGACATCAATTACTCCGACGGTTTCAGCAACTGTTTCACCGCTTACTCCAACAATTATTATAACGCCTATTATAACGCCAGCAATTACTTTATATTCATCTCCTACAACTATTCCGACAGTTGCTGGTGTATATGCCACTGCAGTGCCAACGCCACCAACCACTGGTCAAAATAACACGTTATTTTTTATGTTCAGTTTTATACTGTTAATATCAGGGGGATTATTATTATTTTTGTTTTAGTTAATATGGAATCGTTAATATTATTATTTTCATCAGTTAATAAATTAAGTTTTATCGTTTTTGTGGTAGGATTATTCTTTTTTTGTTTTGAAGCGTATACGCTATTTAAGGAAAAAGAAAAAAAAACAAAACCACAAATTCCCCAGTTTAATGTTAAGAATTTTGATAAAAAAACTATCATTACATCGGTAAGTCCGACGGTAATTAAAAATAAAAAAAGTGTAATTTCACGATTTAACGTACATCTTGTTTTAGTGATTATTTTATTTATCATGACAGTTTCTTTCTTTTTTCTTTCAATAATCAGTATAAAAGCAAATAAAGAAGGAGGTAGTCAAAAAACACAAATAACATATTCAGAAATTCAATCAAAAGGGGTTAAGATTTATACACAAAATTTTGTAAAAGAATTAAATGAACAAGACTTAGTTCAATTACCTGCCGGTACAAGTATAGTTGTCGGTATAGAAACAATACAGGGAACAGATATCGATAGAGCTAGAATTAAAATAAATGAAAAAGAATGGGGTATTCGGCACATAACCACTCTTTTTGATGCAGTAAAAAAAGTGTACTATACTTATTATAGTATTGCGACCGGTGAATCAAGTTTATCAATTGATGCGCAGCTCCATTCATTTAGTGATGGATGGTTAGGTGATTAAAAAAATATGAATAAAAAAAAACTTGTCTCAATTTTTCTTTTTGTAATCACATTGTTTCTTCTTATTGCAACATTTTATTTAAATTCACTGCTACAAAATAATCAGAAAGATTCGGTAACTCAAATTAAGAAGACAAAAGCGTCTGCTCAAACATATCATCGATACCTTGCTTTAAACATAACATTACCAACAATTTCAGGTGGATTTTCACAGTCAAATTCTTCAAGTTTACAGCCAACAACTGTACTTCCGTCGGGTGGTTTAAGTCCAACCATTAAGTTGGATCTTAATCCAACTCTTCATACAACCCAGACAATCTTACAACCGACGCAGAAAAATAATTCAAGTAGTTCCTCCCGAAATCCAACAAGTTCATCTTCCTCCTCAAGCGTTCGTTTCACTGTTATCCCTACTGCTGTTCAACCCACTAAGAGTTCACAATCGAGTGCAACAAGTAGATTCTCATCTTCCTCAAAAGGTTTATTGAGTTATAATAATCCAACGGTAAAAATTACCGGTCAGACAGATAGAAATTCAATTTCAAATTCGAATAGTTCTTCGGTCAAATCAATAATTTCTCCGAGTATTTCAAAAAAGCTCCCGGAAACAGGAATGGTACAATATTCAAGTATTATATTTATAGTCGCAGTTACAACAATTTTTTTTGCCTTTCTTTATTAATTAAGAATTTATTATTGAAAGAAATCGTTCAGGATTTAAAGAAGCTCCTCCGACAAGTAAACCGTCAATTTCAGGTGATAAAACGTATTCTTTGCAGTTATTTTCATTTACGCTTCCGCCATAAATAAATCCGACACCTGATTGCAGCGATAATTTTCTTTTTAGTTTCACGATCTCTTCTAATGGTTTATTTTTTCCTTTTCCATCCCCTGAACTTATTGCATCAATTGCTTCATAGCATAAAAATTCAACATCCTGAGGAAATGAATCATACTCATTTTTTATGCAGTAAAAACGTGTAAAACCGTATTTATGTGCGAGCTGACTTTTTCGAAAAGAAATCTCAGAAGTTTCCTGCATATGTTGAAATCTTTCACTGTGACTGATAATTGAGTAAGAAATCATATCTGATAAGTTGAGAGCGCTGACTTCTCCGGTATATGTTCCTTGTTCAAAAACTGAAATATCTTGAGATCCGATAAAAATATTTGATTTTTTAGATATCATTTCTTTTAATACAGAAATAAAAGGAGAAGGCGGGCATACAATGACTATTTTATTTTTATTTGGAGAATAGTTTTTAAGAAAGACTCTCATCCATTCTATTGACTGATTGAAGGTTTTGTTTGTTTTCCAGTTTGCAATAAAGTATTTCATTATTAGATTATAATTATAAATCACTATGTTAGATATTTGCAAGGGTTTGAATTCACAACAAAAAGCAGCGGTAATATATGGATCGGGTCCTTCGATTATATTGGCGGGAGCTGGTTCAGGTAAAACACGTGTTCTTATTCATAAAGTATCCTATCTTATTGAGAATAAAAAAATAAAACCCTCATCAATACTTATGATAACTTTTACTAATAAAGCTGCTCAAGAAATGAAAAAAAGGTATTTAAAAGGAAATATCGGGTATATTGGAACTTTTCATTCTTTTTGCTCATTCGTATTGAGAAGGCAATCTTGTTTAATTTCCAGAACTGCGAACTATGTAATTTTTAATGATGATGATCAGGACAGTCTCATTAAGACAATTATGAAAGAAAAAAATATTCAAAAATATTCCCCCTCATTTATTTCAAATAAAATCTCCAGTGCAAAAAATATGCTGATTACACCAAAAAAATATCAGCAAACCTTTTCTGATTATTCCGCCTCAGTTATATCCGAAATATATTTGGAATATGAGAAGCGCTTGAAGGCAAGTAATGCTTTTGATTTTGATGACTTAATAATGAAAACAGTTCAACTCTTTCAAACTGATAAGGATATTCTTAATTTTTATCAAAATATATATACGCATATTCTTATAGATGAATTTCAAGATACAAATTATGCTCAATACGAATTAGCACGCCTTCTTGGAGAAAAAAATAATCAGATTACGGTTGTGGGTGATTTTTCTCAAAGTATTTATTCGTGGAGAGGGGCTGATATTCAGAATCTTCAAAAATTTCAGAGCGATTTTATTGGTACAAAAGTTTTTAATTTAAAACAAAACTATCGTTCAACTCAAAATATACTTGATTTCGCATATGAAGTTATTTCAAAAAACGAAACGCATCCTATTCTTCAATTGGTGACAAAAAATATACAAGGCGAAAATGTTGAAATCTATGAAGCGGAAAATGAAGATGAAGAATCAAATTATATATCTTCTGAAATTGAGAAATACTCTGAATTGCTACCCCACTCTTCTTTCGCTGTATTATATCGGACAAATGCGCAGTCGCGAGCTATCGAGGAGAGATTTCTTCACAATGGTATTCCCTATGTCCTTATTGGAGGAACGCGCTTTTATGAAAGAAAAGAAATTAAAGATGTTCTTTCATACATAAGATTACTATTAAACAGTAATGATGAAGTAGCTAAGGCTCGAATAATAAAATTAGGTAAGCGTAAGTTCCAACATTTTAAAAATAATTTTTCAGAATTACAGGACTATTCTTTAAATCAGACACCGGTTGAGGTTATTAATAAGATTTTTAATGAGACAAAGTATTTAGAATTTTACAATAAAGATGATTCGGAGGATTTTGAACGATTAGAAAATATTAAAGAATTTATATCAGTTGCGAGTCAGTTTAAAGACATAACGAGTTTACTTGAACAAGTTGCACTTGTTGAATCGGAATATTCAGAAAGTGAAAAAAAAGACAAAAATAAAAATGGTGTTCGATTGATGACGCTTCATCAGGCAAAGGGCTTGGAATTTCCCGTCGTATTTATTGTGGGAGTTGAAGATGGAATTTTGCCTCACTCCAGGTCAATCGACGATTATTTTCAACTAGAAGAAGAAAGAAGGTTGTTTTATGTTGGAATAACAAGAGCGATGCAAAAACTTTACATAACCTATGCGAAGCGCCGATTTTTGTACGGAAGAAATGGTGGCGCTATTATTTCCCGATTTTTAAAAAATCCGAATGAAGAATGGTAAGTATTACTTAATTTAGTATAATTTATTTATATGTTAGTATTTGTTCGTGATAAATCTGGTCAACCTCTATCTTTTGGGACTGCAGCAAATAAAGTTTATTGCCGTCTTAATACAATTATTTTAGAATTTACCGTTTATCTATTACATTGTGTGGGACATATTCCTATTCACCACATTCGTAGATTTTTTTATCGAATCGCAGGAATGAAAATTGGAGGAGGATCCTCTTTGCACATGGGAATTCGGCTATATAATCCTAAAAATATTTCAATCGGCACTGATACGATTGTGGGAGAAAATTCCATTTTGGATGGAAGAAGTATTTTATCTATTGGAAATCATGTTGATATAGCTTCAGAGGTAATGATTTATAATTCTGAACATAACATCAGAAGTCCATTATTTGAATCTGTTTCAGGAAAAGTAATGATTGAAGACTATGTTTTTATCGGGCCTCGTTCAATAATTTTACCTGGTGTAACAATTGGTCGGGGAGCAGTTATTGCTGCGGGTGCAGTTGTGACTAAAAATGTACAATCCTTTTCAGTTGTCGGCGGAGTGCCGGCTAAAGAAATCGGGAAGAGAGAAGATAAAAACATTGGTTACGTATTAGGGAGAGCAAACTGGTTCAGATAACTATTCCTTTGTTCCTACAAGAAAAACTGCTTGCCAAGGACGATAATTTGAAAAAAACTTTTTTTCAAATAGCATCTGACCATTCAAAGACACTTTATAATCAAACGTTGTTTTTCCTCCCCAGGCAGGAAAATCTACTTGACGTGTTATTCCTTTTTGCAATGAGGGATCTTCTTGAAACATAGGAGGCGGCGGTGGTTGAACATCAAAGAGAGTAACAGGCGAGATGTCAATTTTGCGATTATCCCCCTTGCCATATAGTTTAAAGAAAAGAAGATTGTTTTCAGTATCAATCTCCGTCTGAATAAGGATATTTGAAAGAGTATTGTTTTTGAATTTCAGATCGACGCTTGGCGCGAAGATTGTGGCGTCAAAACCTGGCTTTCCATCATTTTCGTAGTAGGATACCCGATATGCATGTGGGTGTTGTTCAATAATAGGAAGTCCAGTATTAAGTGCAGCTCGAAATAGTGTCGTTGAAACTTGACAAACACCTCCACCATCTCCTAAAACAGTTCTTCCTCCCTTAATAATATATGCAGGTTTATATCCGGTAAGTCGCGAGATGTCTCCTACTGTTTCTGCAAAAGAAAAAATTGTATTTCGAGGAATAATAACGCCGTTAAATTTTGATGTTGCAAGGGTAAGATTAAAAATGCGCTCCGGGATAGAATGGGTAAAATCAGATTGGCCTACTCCAATTAATTCCTCAATCCCATATGTGTTTGCTCCGGCAAGAGTAACTGAGGGCTTAAGCACTTCATCATTTAAATTAATAGTAATATTATCATTGAAATTTGTTTTTAATTTACGAATATTTTCTCTAACTGCAAAAAGAAACTGCGTGTCCAGAATTTTTAAGCCATTTTTTGGTTCGCTGAATTGCGTGACGCGCGTTTTCTCAAATTTAAAAAGGGCATTTTTAGGTAAAACGTTATAACTATTTTTGATGTTGTCAAGAAATTCTTCAATTACCGGCCTGTCGTATTCTATCTGAGTATTAAATTCATATTTATTTAAATTAAAAATAGTATATATTTGTTGCAAGTAACGCGATGGATTATGAGTTGATCTGCCTACAAGATAAGCTTTTTCATAAATTTCATCAGTATTATAATGTAAATTAAGAAGTTCAGCAGAGAAGGTTCCAATGGGCTCATTCTTATAAATAATTGTAAGCAAAGTATAATTTAATTGTTTATTTTTATTTTGATACATTTTTAAAATTTCTTGCTTTGTCTTATAACCGACATTATTATTGTCAATATAAACATGCGGATATATTTTATTTTTAACGTTTGATTTAGCAATAATAAAATATATTAAAAAGAAAAGTAAAGTTAGAAAAATAGTGAATAATACAATCGTTGTCTTATTTATTTTGAAATTTGTTATCATAAATATATGAATGATAATAATGGAAATCCTGATGGAAATCAATCGCCAAAACCATTGTTTGAAACTGTGGCTGTAGAAAATACTCAGATGAACACATCGCAACCGGAAGAAATATCACCTGAGGTATTAAGTCCGGAAGACGCACAGGGAAATTCTTCATTCCAACCGGAGATAACTCCTTCAGATCAACCGTTTGTTTATGAGGAAAGCAAAATGAAATATGTTTTTATTCTATTTGCCATTCTTTTTTTTATTGGTATTTTTTTTGTGATTGTACGATTTCTTACGGGAGCGAAACCAAAGGAACCCATAAAGGATGTTAAATTGGTTTATTGGGGTTTATGGGAAGAAAAAGATCTGATGGAACCGCTTATAAGTGAATATCAAAAAAATAATCCCCATATTAAAATAGAATATGAAAAAAGATCTCCAAAAGATTATCGTGAGAAACTTATCTCTTGGAGCCAAAAAAATATCGGTCCTGATATTTTTCGATTCCACAATACGTGGTTGCCGGAATTAAGGTCTGTAACTGCGCCGATTCCTGCAAGTATTATGCCAAACGCAGAATTTGAGAAAACCTTTTTTCCTATTACTCAAAGAGATTTAAAAAATGGAAATTTTTATTATGGTATTCCATTGAATATTGACGGACTAGTATTAATATACAATGAGTCTATGTTTAAAAAAGCAGGAATAAATAATCCTCCTGCAAATTGGGATGAACTTGTTGAATATGTCGGTAAACTGCAAGTGGTTAACAAGGATAAAGAAATAATAACTTCAGGAATTGCAATCGGAACAGCTTCAAATATTGAACATTTTTCTGAAATTTTTGGATTGATGCTTTTGTTAAACGGAGGTTCATTGGGAAAACTGGATCAACCGGAAGCAGCCGGTGCTTTGGAAGCGTTCCGTCGTTTTGCTGAGCTTCCAAATCCGACTTGGAATGAAGCAATGCCAAACTCAATTACCGCATTTGCACAAGAACGAGTTGCGATGATAATCGCCCCATCATGGGAAATTCTTACTATTAACTCAATTTCGAAAGACCTGAAAATGAAGGCGATCCCTATTCCAAAACCTCCAGGTGAAAAACAAGTCTCATTAGCTTCTTATTGGGTTGAAGGGGTTTCAAGTACGAGTAAGAATCAAATAGAAGCTTGGAAATTTCTCAAATTTTTGAGTCAAAAAGATTCAATGACCAAGATGTTTGAATTGGCAAATAAACAAAGATTGTTTGGTGAACCTTATTCACGGATAGATCTTGCTCAAACAATTATTCAAAATCCTTATATTGGTCCGGTTATTCAGCAAGCGGTTAATGATTCCTATGTTTCTCTTCCTATTTCATCGCGTACATTTGATAACGGATTAAACGATGAATTGAGAGTTTATTTGGAAAATGCAATAAATGCTACTATTCAGGGAGTATCTTATTCTGAGGCATTAAGTACGGCCCAACAAGGAGTTCTTCAAGTTTTTCAAAAATATAAAATTCAATGATTGATAATTGAATTCTTGATACAATAAAGGAATGGGCTTTCCATTCATAATGCCAAAAGTTAAATCAGGTGATTATTATTTTGGATTATTTTTAAAAGAAAAAAAAGGTGTCGGATGTGTTTTATATAAAAAAAATAATAAAATAGTGCTTTTGGCAAAAGAACATTTTCAGTATACAGAAGGATGGGAACATATTACAGAAGACGTTGACAATCTTCTCTCGCGTTTAGAAAGTAAAGTCGGATGTCATCTTGAAAAAACAATATTTTTTTTCTTTTCACATTTTATTGATGAAAACGAGAATGTAATAAAACGTCCATATTCAACGAAGATAAAAGAACTTTCTAATGCTTTAAGTTTAAAAGCTATTGGCTATATTGAATGTAATGATGCAGTCTCTTCTTATCTAACAAAATACGATAAGTTTCCTTTAACAACGATTCTTATTGAAATAGATTCAAATAATTTGGGTATTTTCATATATAAAAGCGGATACAAAAAATTACATAAAACTGTTTCCCGCACAGACTCAATAATTGAAGATATTTTATCCGTATTTCAAGGTCAGCAAGAAGGTTTTCTATTACCCTCACGTATTGTATTATACAACTCTTCAAATTTAGCGGAAGAGTCATCAACAATTATCTCATATCGGTGGAGCTCTGATTTATTTGTGCAGACACCTCGTGTCGAGGTTATGAAAGAAGAAGATGTTCTTCAGTCGCTTATTACAATATTCGAATCGCAAATATGTAAAACAGAAGTTCAGAATGATGAGACATATCATCCTAAAGAGAGTAATACAATTATGGGATTTGTGATAGGTGAAGATATAAAAAATAACAGTAACATTAATAATCAGTCAAAGGTTTTTAACTTATCAAAAGTTGTCAATCTTCCAAAAAAAATCAATTTATCTCTATTCAAAAATACATACTCTTCAGTTAAATCTTTATTCAACCGATCTATTTTCTTTCCGGTTATAGGAATAATAGTATTATTATTTTCAATATTCTGTGTTGAATTTTTTTTCCATAAAGCCAAGCTGACGGTTTTAATTCCATCAAAAATTCTTCAAAAAGATGTCAATATTCAAGGCCAAATAAATGGCCTGAGTCAGGATTCAGTTTTTATTACAGTTTCTTCGTTTTCTGCAAAATTATCAGAATCAGCTTCAGTTACCGGTAAACGGGATATAGGTGAAAAATCAAAAGGTGAAGTAACTCTTTATAACTACGACGATAAAGAAATAATAATTCAAAAGGGGACCACCATTAAAGTCGATACGTTTTCCTTTCAAACAACCGGAGAAGGAAAAATTCCCGGAGCAACATTGGCTAGTGATGCCTCGGCAAAATTACCGGGAAAAGCAAAAGTTTCAGTTTTGGCAAATGTTCTCGGTCCTGAAAATAATCTTGAAAAAAATAAACGATTTACCGTAGGAGATCTTCCGTTTTCAACAGTATTTGCTATCAATGAATTATCCTTTTCAGGTGGTACAAAAAGCAGCGTGACAACAGTCTCAAAAAAAGACATTGATGATTTAAAGCAGATTTTAATTACAAAAGCAAAAAAAACACCGCAGATAAATGACATAAAACAACTAGGTAAGAATGCAGATGTGTTAATTGATTTAACTGAGGTTAATCTCACCGGAGTGATATCTTCAAAAGAGGTAGGTGAAGAGGGAAATAATGTTGTTGTGACGGCTACAGCCATTACTCAATATTATAATTTTTCAAGAGAGGAGATGAAAAAGTTAATCCAATCTCAGCTTAACGAACTGGTTCTAACCGGTTTTCGGCTGGATCTAAAAAACATAGATTATCAAATAATAAAAAGTACTAGGACAAAAAATCAATTTAAGATGATTGTTTCAGTAAAAGCAAAAGCATTAAAAAATATCGATATTAAAAAAATACCGAATCTTATTCGTGGTAAGCAAAAGGATCAAATCTCAACAATACTAAAAAGTCAATTTGATTTATCTGATTATTCTATACAGATTTTGCCCGATTTACCTTTAATAAACACAAGATTGCCTTTCCTAGAAAAAAATATCTCATTAATATCCCAAGATCTTTAGCTAATATGCCGATACACGTTTACATCAAAGAGAATCATGTTGTCAGAAAAAAAGTTATAAATTACGCATCGTATATTGCTCTTATTGTAGGATCATTGCTTTTATTCTGGTCTTTTTATCCTGTTTTATCATTCGAGCTTTATTCTCGATTTTATATGCAAGATAGTCTTGCGTCTCCAGTTCCAGCTTCAGAATTAGCTTCTTCTTTGAAAGAAGCTTCTTCAGTTATGGGAAGTTATAGTGTTTTTTCAAACAATGTCAGAGATTTTACTCAGGCACATCTCTGGTTTCCTTTACAAAATGTCGGTTCGGAATCAAAAGATATGAACATAAAAGAGTATACTGTTTCAATTCCCAAATTGAATATTATAAAGGCTCGGGTTGTTGTGGGGGGTGAAGATCTGTCACGCAGTTTGGTGCACTATCTTCCAAAATCTTTACCGGGTGAATATGGGAATGTGGCAATATTCGGCCATTCTACACTTCCTCAACTTTACAATGTTACAGATTATAAGACGATTTTTACGTATCTGCCTTCTCTTGAAAAAAATGATACAATTTTAATCCAATTAGGCGATCTGGAATATGAATATCAAGTTTCAGATATGTTTGTGGTAATGCCTGATAAAGTATCGGTACTTGAGCAAAAATATGATGCCTCTTATCTTACCCTTGTAACATGTGTTCCGCCGGGAACATTTTGGAAGAGACTTGTAGTGAGGGCAAAACTTGTTCAGTTGCCCTAAATACCTTTGATTTATCCTATAATATCTGTTAAAATATCACACATGTTTTCTTTCGCAAAAAAACAATTATTTTTATCCGCACAGATCTTAAAACAACTCTTCTTTTTTGGTATATATTCGATCGTAAAGGTAATTATCTGGCTTGGAGAATTAGTTAAATCTGTAATATTAATTCAATTTAATGTTTTCTCTTTATTAAAGAAGTTATATAACTTGATTAACTGGAAATATTTTTATTCAAAAATTAATAAGTTAATTAAATGGATTTTTGTATTGCTTAAAAAAACTGTCATATTTTTAATTGTTTTGGTAAAAAAATTTTTTAATAATTGTTTTGTATTTATTCGTTTTCTTTTAAGAGTGCTTATCTGGGTTGTTATGTTGCCTTATCGACTTTTTATTTCATTTTTTTCAGTTAAATTTAGATTTTTCATATTTGGATTTATTATTTGTTTGGTAGTGCTTTTTTTTAATCAGCTTTATTTATTTATTGTAAATCTTCCTTCGCCTAAAAATATCGGTAAAGTAAATTTTTCTCAGTCTTCACATTTATTTGATAGAAACGGAAGATTGTTGTTTGAAATTTATAGATATGAAAATAGAACCCAGGTAAATATTAAAGCATTTCCTAAATATATAAAACAATCAACAATTGCCATTGAAGATAAAGATTTTTTAAAACACAATGGAATTTCGTTTTTTGGCGGTATTATAAGGGCATTGAAAGAAAACTTAAGCACGAAGTCGTTTCAAGGCGGCTCCACCATTACTCAACAACTGGTTAAAAGCGCCCTTCTTTCCCCTGAGCGTACTATACAACGTAAGATTAAGGAGATTATTCTTGCTTTATGGACGGAAAGATTATATTCAAAAGAAGAGATATTGGAGATGTATTTAAACCAGGTTCCCTATGGAGGATCTTCCTATGGAATAGAGGAGGCTTCAAAGACATTTTTCAGTAAATCTGCAAAGGACTTATCCCTTCCTGAAGCAGCTTTACTTGCCGGTCTTCCTCAAGCTCCCTCCCTGTATTCCCCCTATGTTAATCCTGATTTTGCAAAAGCACGAAGAAATGAAGTACTTAAAAAGATGAGAGAGCAGGGATATATCAGTGAACAGGAAAAAACTACTGCTCAAGCTTCTCCTCTAGTTATCACCCCTCTTAAAACAACCATAAAAGCCCCTCATTTTGTCTTTTATGTCAAGTCCAAGCTTGAGGAAGAATATGGTATACAACAAGTTGAAGAAGGAGGACTGAAAGTAACAACAACCCTTGACCTTGATATACAGGAGGAAGCAGAAAAGATACTGAGGGAAGAACTTGAAAAGGTAAAGAACTTAAACGTAGGCAACGGTGCTCTTCTTGTTACCCGTCCGGCAACCGGGGAGATATTAGCTATGGTTGGATCATCTGATTACTTTGCTTCCCCCTCAGGAGCATTCAATGTAACAACAGCTCTCAGACAACCGGGATCATCAATAAAGCCAATAAATTATGCAATTGGCATTGACCGTAAATTAGTTACCGCAGGAACAATGTTTTTAGATATCCCCACCTGTTTTACGGCTGCAGGTCAACCGACATCCTACTGTCCGGTAAATTATGACGGGCAGTTTCATGGCCCTTCACAACTTCGTTTTGCGTTAGGCAACTCTTTTAATATTCCAGCGGTTAAAATGATAGCTTATAATGGCGTTTCCAATTTTATTGCATCTGCATCTGCTTTTACTATAACGAGTTTTCAAGACACCAGTCGTTACGGACTTTCACTGACTCTTGGCGGAGGAGAAGTCAGAATGACCGAAATGGCACAAGCTTTTTCAGCTTTTGCAAATGGGGGAGTTCCAAAAAAATTAAACCAAATTTTAAAAATAAAAGACCGCTTTGGAAAAGAATTATTTTTATTCAAAGATTCAAATTTTGAACAAGATATAAAAAAGGAAGTTCCCTCTCCATCTCTTCTTTCAATTCAAGGCAAAAAAGCAATATCTCAAGAAACAGCTTATATTATTTCTCATATCCTTCTTGATAATGTTGCCAGAAGCGGTGCTTTCGGGACTTCTTCATATTTAAATATTCCGGGTCATGAGGCTGTATCAGTCAAAACCGGTACAACTGATGACAAAAAAGATAATTGGACCATAGGATATACTCCCAACTTCCTTATTTCAGTATGGGTGGGAAATAATGACAATACTCCTATGAATCCCTATTTGTCATCAGGAGTAACCGGAGCAGCTCCTATCTGGAACAGAGTAATGAAATATGTTCTGAAAAATCAAAAAGATTTATGGCCGATAAAACCCGAAACAGTCATTGGAAAACAAATCTGCAACGACTCGGGGGCAGAAATGACAAAAGATGGCGGAGGCGCGGAAAGTTGTTCTGCCAGATATGAGTTTTTTATTAAAGGAACAGAACCTAAAGGTGGAGGCACAACTAAACAATCTGTTCCAATAAATAAAGACACTGACAAAATCGCGGGCCCCAACGATCCCAATGTTGAAAATAGAGATAAAACAATGTTAAAAGATATGTTTTCAACATATTGTGTAGACTGCAATCACGATAAAGATCCGTACACCATAATAAGATTGTAAAATAATACATATGTATCTAATTAAACGGTTTATTAATTTTGTATACGAAACAATTGAAGCTGGTGTTTTTATCGGATCTCTTTTTATTGTCCTTTATTTGTTTGTCGGATTTCCAACAGGAGTACAAGGTTCCTCAATGGAACCAACACTTCATACAGACGATCGTATTTTTGTAAGTCGAATATCGTATAAATTTGAATCAATCAAAAGAGATGATATTGTCGTAATTCAATCCCCAACTAATCCTGATATATGGTTTATAAAACGGGTAATCGGTTTACCTAAAGACACTATATTGTTTAAAGAAGAACGTGTTTATATAAACTCACATTTATTAGAGGAACCTTTTATAAAGGTTAGTACAAATCTTTGGGAAAATGGATTTTTAAAAGAAAATACTCCTTATATTATTCCTGAAGACTCGCTTTTTATTATGGGAGACAACCGTCCCCACTCCTCAGATTCAAGACAGTTTGGTACCATCCCCCTTTCAGCTGTCATTGGAAAAGCCATATACCGCTACTTTCCCTCTGATAAAGTTGGATGGCTGAATAAATAATCACTTGACAATATACTATCATAGTAGTATAGTAGTATACTATGAAACCTCAATATCTCAGGGAACTTATTAAAACAGTACTATCGATTAAAACTTCTAAAGAATTAGAGGATTTTTTTGAAGGACTTTTTACTCCCCAGGAACTACTTGAAATTCCTGTTCGTTTACAAATTATTAAACTTTTAAAAAAAGGAGTTCCACAACACACAATTGCAAAAAAATTAGGAGTTGGTGTTGCAACGGTTACCCGCGGCTCCCGGGAGATTAAAATGGGAAGGTTTAAAAAAATATAAAATTTCGGGTATAATCAAAAATATGAGTAACATTGTTGGAGACTATTTAACACAATTAAAAGATTTAGATATCGATCATTACACTGTTGAACATCCATTTCTCAAAACAGTTGATGAAGTATTGGCTTATTGTAAACTTATATATTCTGATGGTGCTTCAACTTTGATATTTAAAGCTGACTCTGATTTTATTGAAATAATCCGTAGAGACGATTGTAAAGTGGATATGAATAAACTCCGTGAACTCACCGGAACAAAACAAATCCGGATGGCAACACCTGAGGAGTTTACCAAAATCACCGGTCTTGAACCGGGTTCAGCACGAGTATATTTACCTCAAATAAAAAAAGTATTTATTGACAGACTTGTTTTGGAAAAAGAATATATACAAACCGGTTCAGGAAGTTTTAACACCAGCATCCGATGTAAAACTAAGGATTTACATAAAATACCAAACAGCACCATTGTGGAAATCGGAACAATATCAAAAACAGAAAATCAACAAATGAAATCCCATTATTCAATTCTCACCGGTATCACACCATCAGGAAGTGGGGAAGTACATATTGGAAATTATCTTGGAGCAGTTTTTCCTTTTTTGGAATTACAAAAAAAAGCGGATAAAGTCTATTTTTTTATTGCAGATCTTCACGCATTGACTACGGTTCAGAAAAAAGAAGAAATGCAACAGAATGTTGAAAACCTTGTCCTTTCTTATCTAGCATTCGGAATTGATACCAATAAAGTCGTGTTTTACCGACAATCTGATATCCCACAGCATACCGAACTACAAAGTATTTTAAACAACGTCACTCCCCTTTCTCTTATAAAAAGAGCACACGCATACAAAGATAAATTACAAAAAGGAGCAAATCCTGATGACATAAACATGGGACTTTTTAGTTACCCCATCCTCATGGCATCAGATATTCTTTTATACAATCCTGACTATGTACCAGTCGGTGACGATCAAAAACAACATATTGAAATAACCCGAGATATTGCAGGCTTTTTTAACAAGATATATGGAAATACTTTTATTCTTCCGGAAATTTACAATATAGAGGAGAGCGCGAGACTGATTGGCACTGATGGAAAACGAAAAATGAGTAAAAGTCTCAATAATTATATTAGTGTATTTGCTGATGAAAAAATAATAAAGAAACAAATAATGAGTTGTTATACAGACCCCAATCGTAAAAAAGTAACAGATCCAGGACAAGTTGAAGGTAATCCTATATTTACTTACCATCGATTACTTAATGACAATAAAAACGAAGTTGCAGATCTTGAAAAACGATATAAAACAGGTACAGTCTCTGATATAGAAGTTAAAGAAAAGTTATATCAAGCTATTCTTTCAAAGTTTGAAAAAGAACGAACATTGTATACGGAGTTAAAAACTAATCCTGATAAAATTAAACTAATTCTTCAAGAAGGTGCAAAAAAAGCAAGAGAACAAGCCTCTAAAAAAATGTATGAAGTTAGAGAAAAAACTGGTATCTCAAATTTATATTCTTCTTTTATCTATGAAAAATAATTATTACATTGTCACTCAAAACTGCTGGCGAATCTAACCACCTTCTTAACGGATAAGCAACGTTAAGTCAAATAATCCAATTTATTAATTATTTTATTTGTATGAAAAACAATAGTTATTCTTTACCTGATAAAAACGGTTATTTCGGTGAATTCGGCGGACGATTTGTTCCTCCCGAACTTAAACAAGTATTGGTCAAGTTGACAGATACATATAACAAGTTAAGAAAAGAAAAAACGTTTCAAGATGAATTGCATTTGATGTACCGGGAATATGCCAATAGACCTAGCAATCTGTACTTAGCTAAAAACCTTACTAAGAAGATAAACGGTGCAAAAATTTATCTGAAACGGGAAGATTTAAACCATTCAGGCGCACATAAAATAAACAACTGCATAGGGCAAGGACTTATCGCCCGTCATATGGGCAAAAAAAAACTTATTGCAGAAACAGGTGCAGGTCAACACGGTACAGCGACTGCGACAATTGCCGCATACTTTGGGATGAAGTGCGATATTTATATGGGAGCGCGCGATATTAAAGCGCAAAAACCAAATGTTTACCGAATGAAAATTCTGGGTGCAAATGTTATACCTGTTACTCAAGGATTGGGAACATTGAAAGATGCAGTTGATGCAGCACTTATGGCTTATATCAAAGAGCCAGACACATATTATCTTCTTGGATCAGTGGTTGGACCTCATCCCTATCCGGTTATGGTGCGAGATTTCCAGAAAATTATTGGAATAGAAACCAGAGAACAGATACTTAAAAAAGAAGGCAAACTTCCTCAAGCAGTAATAGCCTGTGTCGGAGGGGGAAGCAACGCTATGGGAACTTTTTATGCTTTTATTACTGATGAAAAAGTTAAGCTTATTGCTGTTGAACCTGCGGGAAAAGGTAAAAATACAAACAAACATGGTTTATCCCTTCAGAAAGGAAAATCAACTCTTATTCATGGATTTAAAACATTAACACTACAGGATAATCAGGGAAATATTACCGAATCATATAGCGCAGCTTCAGGATTGGATTATCCAGGAGTCGGACCTGAACTCTCATATCTAAAAAGTACTGGTCGTTTAAAATGTGCTTCTGCAAATGATAAAGAGGCAGTGCGGGCTTTTGTTAGACTCTCACAAACCGAAGGAATTATCCCTGCATTAGAATCAGCACACGCAATTTATTATGGAATCAAATATGCAAAGCAACTAAAAAAAACTGATTCAATAATTATTAATTTATCCGGTCGGGGAGATAAAGACGTAGAAAATGTTTATGAAACATTTTTGAAGTAAACATCATGTCTCAAATAGAGATGTGTTTATATACATCTCTATTTTTTTACTAGTGAACGATTGTTCTTGACATTCTTTTTAACTTGGTATAATATGAATTATGATTCCACTTGCAGAACAACTCCGACCCAAATCACTTGATGATGTTATCGGACAAACTCATTTGGTTGGAAAAAATAAACCCTTGAGAAAGATGCTGGAAAATGGCAAGATCACTTCAATGATATTATGGGGACCTCCCGGATGCGGAAAAACAACTCTCGCACGACTTATTGCAAAATATGTTGATGCGGATTTTGTTTCATTTTCCGCAGTCACCGGAGGTGTTTCTCAAGTCCGTGATATTGTTAAAAAAGCAAAAGACGACCAAACATTATTTAAAAAACAAACTATTTTATTTGTTGATGAAATCCATCGCTTTAATAAAGGCCAACAGGATGCATTTCTTCCCCATGTGGAAAACGGAACAATAATACTTATTGGTGCCACAACGGAAAATCCGGGATTTGAAGTTAACGCTCCTCTTATTTCCCGAAGTCAGGTTTATGTTTTATACGCCTTGTCAGAAGATGAAATTGCAGTAATTATCAGACGAACCATTGCTCTATTTCCAAAACACAAATGGAATCCTAATGCAATAGAACATTTTATAAAAAACAGCAATGGAGACGGACGCACTGCAATAAATGCGATAGATCTTGCCGCTTCAATCTCAAAAAATATCACCTTAAAGGTCGCGGAAGAAGCAATTCAACGAAAAGCAATTTATTACGACAAAAAGGGAGACTGGCATTATGACACCATATCAGCGTTTATCAAATCTTTACGGGGTTCTCAACCGGATGCAACACTTCATTATCTGTCACGAATGATAAAAGCAGGTGAAGATCCGGTATTTATAGCACGAAGAATGCTCATATTCGCAAGCGAAGATATTGGGAACGCACTTCCAACCGCGCTTGTTGTTGCAACAAGTTGTATGCAAGCTGTCCATATGATCGGAATGCCTGAAGCAGGCTTAATTCTTGCCCAAACCGCAACCTACTTAGCAACTTCCAAAAAGTCAATTGCTTCAACTATCGCTTTTCAACAGGCCATGTCTGATATTGATGAAGAAAATCTTGATCCAATCCCCCTTCATCTGCGTAACCCGGCAAATAAAGTAATGAAATCTTTCGGATACGGCAAAGGACATATACGATATCCCTGGCTTGAGCAAAAAAAAGGAGAAACAATTAATCAAGAATATATGCCTAAGAATTTAAAAAATAAAAAATATTATATTCCCGATTGGAAATAATTAAAATATTCAAAATGAAATTCAATCGATATTTATCCGAACATAAAAAACTCATAGATAAGTATCTCCTCTTATATATTGATCAATTAATTAATAAATCTTCAAATAAGCTCCATTTTTCTGAGCCTGTTCTGAATCAAATTAAAGAATTTGTTGTTCGCGGAAAAAGCATCCGAGGGATATTAACTCTTCTATCAGCAGAAATGTTTGGTGTTAAAAATCCAAAAACCGCTCTTGGGATAGCATCGGCGCTGGAACTCATCCATTCATCACTTCTTATTCATGATGACATCATGGACAATGATTTATTCCGACGTGGAAAACCATCAATTTTTTCTCAATATATCCCGCTTGCAAAAAAGCTTGGAATCACTTCTTCCTTTTTTTCACAATCAATGGGGATTTCAGTTGGGAATATTGCTTTAATTCTTGGGCTTCAATTATTAAACCGATTAAAGAATTACGAATTAACGGATTTTGTCCTGAACGAAATTTCAGTTACCAATATTGCTCAAATGAATGATGTTTTTATTGGTGAAAAAAAAGAATTACCAACAGAAAATGAAATAATAAATATATATAAATATAAAACAGCCCGCTATACATTTTCGCTTCCTTTAACAGCAGGCGCAATTCTAGCGGAAAAAGACGAAGACACAAAACAAAAATTGGGACTACTTGGAGAATGTATCGGAATAATATTTCAACTTCAAGATGATAATATAAGTCTTTATTCAAACATAAAACAAGCCGGAAAACAAATGGGGTCGGATATTATAAATAATAAGAAAACACTATTGCGGATTCTTCTTTATAAAAATATATCAAATAATGAAAAAACTAAGTTGAACACAATTTTTGGCAATAAAAAGATTACTTTTAAAGAGATTAAATTAATTCAAAAACTTTGTAAGAAATATCATATTGACAAACGAATTGAAAATAAGAAAAATAAGCTTAAAATCTCAGCACTCAAAATCATTGAAGATTTTGCAATAGAAGTTAAATATAAAAAGATTTTAACTGAACTTCTTGAATTCGTATCTTCCCGACTACAATAATCTAAAGATCCAACTCGCCCACTTTATTCCAGGTCTCCTCATCAAATACCACTATTTTTGTATCACCTATGATATAAAGATAATCATTAATATAAAGAGCTCTTTTCGCTTGAACTCCCGTGATTGCTTTTAACATAGTAAGTTTATTATTTGCATACGAAAATACGTATCCGTCCTGACTTCCCGGCATAAAAAAGACTTTGTGTTTTTCATCAGCTAAAAATGCATGATGATTGTTCACCGCTTCTGACCAGTAATCTGTCAGATTGTACTTATCAATTTCAAGCGGATTGACCGCATCTTTAACATTAAATAAAGAAGCCTTTACTTTGTTATCCTCCATACCGACACCTAATACCAAATCATTATCCAAAGGATGCAGATAAGCTGAATATCCTGGAATTTTAAGCTCACCGGTAACTTTTGGATTACCGGGATTTGACAAGTCCAAAACATATAAAGGATCAGTCTGCCGAAATGTCACCACATATCCGCGATCTGCAATAAACCGCACTCCAAAAATCCGTTCTGACTTACCTAGATTTTGCACCGTTCCTTTTATCCGTAATTCACTGTCTAAAACAGTAACATCACTTATTGACTGTGAACTTCCGCCAAAACTCCACATCATATTATTGCCCTCAATAGTTGAGGCAACACGCAAATTTTTCTGATATTCATCAAGTGAAAATTGATTAAGTAATCTACCGGGAACGTCTCCCTTTGCTGAAATAGTTAAACCATCGACATTTATTTTTACAATTCCTGTTCTTTCCAACTCTCTCATATGAGCTGCAACATATTTTTTCATTCTGTTTTCCAGATTGTTCTCAAACACTTTTCGTTTATCACTATCCATACCGATAAATGTTCTTGAAATAAGATTCTCGAGTTCAACCTGCTTAGCAGCACGGCTTAAATCATATCCTTGAAGTTTTTCCATTTTTGAAATAAGGGTTTGTGGAAAAATATCTGTATTTTCACGGATAAAATTATAAAATATTGCTGCCACGTCAGTTGTATAGTAATATCCGATATATAAAGCATTAGGAGACATATATACGGTTGAACTGTTTGAAGAGCCTAAAAACGAAATACTGTCTTCAACTTTTCCTGATTCCATATCGATTCGCGATACAACAAAGAGAGAATCTGTTTGACTATCCAAATCAGGATAATAAATCCGATTACACGGAATGGAAAAAGTAGATTCGTTAAATGGTGCTATGGGACAAGGTTTTTCAATATTTGTTGTAGTTGTTGAAATAAGATAAAGCTTTCCATGAAGAAGTCGCGCTTGTGTTTTAAACGTATTATCATTAAAAACTATTTTCCATTTTTGAACCGGATTCTTCTTATCAGTAATATCAAACCCGAATATTCCCCGCTTCTCATAATTTTTTTCGCTGAAAATAACTAATGAATTTTTTGATAATAACAAATCTCCCGATAAATTAATACTGCCAACTTCCTCTAAATTCGAAGGAGGAAATGCACTGATGGAAAGTGTTTCTTCGTTAAATTCCCGTCTTGGCATAATAATTGATTTCTTTTCAACAGAGATACTGTTATCTACTTGATCAGTAGTTTGTTCTATAGGTATAATTGGTTGTTTTCTCATTATGCGAAAATATGCATCTTGAAGCGAGTAAAAAAGAGTTGATCCATCCGTCTTAACAATATCAGGCTCATCAACGCCGAACACTTGGACATTTGTCCCGGAAACACGTTCTGGAACTGCGCTATCAATCTGATTGCCTATCGCGCTCATTCCTGGCGCACTCTGTACCGTATTTAATTCCGCCTTCATCATTCCGCCTCCACTAACTGGAATCGCTAATGAACGAGAATATGTTTGAGTCTCATTATGATCTTGCAGATATTGTTTAAACTCCTCAACTGAACTGAACTGCTTTAAACCGGAAAATGATTGCTGTTTAATTGAAAATCCCGTATTGGAAGGATTATTCGGAGGAATAATCTTCTGATTCTTTAAAAATGAAAGTAAAACAATAAAAATTGCAATTGCCAAAATAATACCTGACAGGGTTAATGTTATCTTATTAGAATTTTGCATATTCTTTAATTGTAGAAGAAAATAATAATATTTGCAAATAAGTTATCTTAACGTCATTCTGATAAGTCCCGCTTAGCAAAACGCACCCAGAATCTACTTATGAAATTGGGACAATCTCTCAACAACAGTATGATATCCACCGGTTCCCCGATATAGCCAATGAGCAACTCGGGTTACAGTTGTTGTCGATACTCCAGTTTGTTTTGCTATTTTTGCATAAGAAATACCTTGACTAAGCAACCTCACAATTTCAATTCTATTTGCAAATTCCTCAATTTCAGCGATAGTAAGTAAATCTCTTAAAAAGAGCATCACCTCTTTTTCATTTTTTAATGAACAAATCGATTTTATTAGTAATTTTTCTTTAACAGATTGAGGAGTATATCGCTCTGTATTATTAAATTTTGTTTTCATATCAATATGATACCACAATAAAATCCCCTTGACAATTCTATATTAACGTGTTAATATGTTAAAATATGAACTTTAAATCTTTAGACATTATATTTAATACATTTCATCACACCCGTGCTTTTACGGGGTAGTATTTATTATTAATGTTTTTATACCCCGCTAAATGCGGGGTTTTTTAATTATTAATTAATTTATGTATATGACAACAAGAAAAATAGTTTTAACCGGAAAAAATTTAACAGTAGAAATGATCAAAGAAGTAGCGCGTGATTTCGCTGAAGTAGAAATTGGTATAGATGCATATGAAAAATGCCGAAAAGGATATAGTATCTTGCAAGAGAAAATTAACAAAAAAGAAAAGATATATGGCGTAACAACTGGATTTGGCGAATTTTCTCAAGTTTTTATTAACCCTGAAAAAGCAGCTCAATTGCAGCTAAATCTTATTTTAAGTCACAGTGCCGGAGTCGGTGATCCTGCAAAAGAAGAAGTTGTGAGGGCAACAATGCTTTGTAGAGCAAATTACTTAGCTTCTGGAATGTCGGGAGGAAGGCCTATTTTACTCGAAACACTTGTTCGATTATTAAATAAAAGAGTTTCTCCTCTTATTTTAGAACAAGGATCGGTCGGTTCAAGTGGTGACCTTGCACCTCTTGCAATGATGGTGCTACCAATGATTGGTAAAGGAGAAGCGTTTTATCAAGGAAAAAAAATGTCAGGAAAAATGGCAATGAAAAAAGCAGATATTCCCCTTATTAAGCTTCAAGCAAAAGAAGGTTTAGCCCTTATTAATGGCGACACATTTATGATTGGTCTTGGTTCATTAGAACTATATGACGCACTCCAACTCGCTAAAATATCAGAAATTGCTTGTGCAATGACTATGGAGTCAATAGAAGTCGTTCTCCAAGCAATGGATAACAAAATTGCACAAGCTCGTAGATATAAAGGTCAAATTGTTTCAGCTTCAAATTTAAGAAAACTTATGAATAAAAGTGAGATCTTAGTTACTCCATCAGTTCGGGTACAAGATTGTTATTCAATACGATGTGCACCAGTAATTTTAGGAGCAAGTCGAGAAGCACTTTTATGGGTCAAACGTCAGTTTGAAACAGAGATGAACGCGGCGCAAGACAATCCTCTTGTTTTTCTTGATACGAAAGAAGTCTTGTCTGGAGGAAATTTTCACGGTCAACCCATCTGTATGCCTTTGGAAACTATGGCTCAAGCGATACAAGAATATGCAAATAGTTCGGAAATACGACAGGAACGAATGAATAATCCATATTACAGTAAAATTTTACCAGCGTTTTTAATAGAATCTGGCGGTCTTAATTCAGGGTTTATGATGCCCCAATATGCGTCAGCTGCTCTTGTTAATGAAAATAAAATACTTTGTTATCCGGGAATTGTTGATTCAATTCCTGTTTCAGCAGGTCAAGAAGATGATTGTTCAATGGGCACAAACGCAGCTTTAAAAATTCAGCGAATTTTACGAAATACACGTTATGTTTTAGCAATAGAAATGATGTTGGCATGTCAAGCACTTGACTTTAAAAAAGGCAAAAAACCAGGAAAAGGTGTTTTCGCGGTTTATAAATTAATTAGATCAAAAGTTCCGTACATTAAGAAAGATACTATTATGTACCGCTATGTTAAGGATATTTTCAATCTGATTGAATCAAATAAGATAGTCAATGAAGTTGAAAAAGTAATAGGTAAACTCGATGAACCAATGGAATTACCAAAACCTTAAAGTAATTATGATAACAATAAAAAAAATCAGTTTAGGTGAAGGAAATACCCCTCTCATTCGCTTACAAAATATTGAGAGATTACTTAAATGGAAAGGAACAATCTGGGGAAAAGCTGAATACCAAAACCCAACTGGTTCATTTAAAGATAGAGGAAGTATCGTTGAAATTTCAGAAGCAATACAACTAAATAAGCTTGGCGTTGTTTGTGCTTCAACCGGAAATATGGCAGCAAGTTTAGCAGCATATTCGACGAAAGCAAAATTACCTTGTTTTGTAGTTATTCCTTTAGGTACACCCGTTGCAAAATTAACCCAAGCAGTTATTTGTAATGCAAAAATTATCAAAACCATTGGGAATTACGATAAATGTATAAGGATTGCAAAACAGTTTGCCTCAAAAAATAATTATCTTTTATGTGGCGATTATAAAACCAGAAGGCTTGGGCAACAATCTATAGGAGTTGAATTAGCTCAATCAAAAATTCGATTTGATGCATTTATTTGTCCTGTTGGAAATGGAACAGTAGGATGTGCTGTCGCAGAAGGGTTTAGTAAAAATAAACAACGTCCACAATTTATTGGAGTTCAAGGGAAAGGAGCAGATCCAATTTACCAAGCATGGAAAAACAAAACAATGATTAAAAAAACGGTAAATCCAACAACAATCGCATCAGCAATGAATGTTGGAAATCCCCTTGACGGAAAATTAACTTTAAATTGGATTAACAAAACAAACGGATTTATGATTTCTGTATCCGATACGGAAATTTGTAACGCACAAAAAATACTTGCAGTCAATGAAGGAATATTTGTTGAAAAAGCTTCTGCTTCAACTCTTACCACATTACTTAATATAAATACAAAAAAAAATAAGGAAAAAAATATTGTTTTAATACTAACAGGAAATGGACTTAAGGAAGGGGGTGAGATAAATGACTGAAAAATTTACTCCCCAACCATGCTTTGGAGATATTAAAGACACCAAGTCTTGGTCTCGTTTAACATCCAATGTTGGCTATCCTCAATGGCTTTTCAAACAAAAAGGGATTGATTGGGGTCAACAATATACCTATCTCGGTAAGAAAACACAAGAACTACTCATAAAAGAATACGAAGATTTTTGTTGGGATGAAGCTCAAAAAATGTCTGGAGGACAAAACTGGGGGTAGTATAGCAACTACCCCAACTTCACTTGAATAACTCAGATTCAATAGTTTTTGACCATTGATCAAGTGTTAATCCGTTTTTATCTTTTTCCGAAATAATAGGGTTTTCCAAAACCTTATCAACTCTGCTTTTAAGATTTTGATCCATAATTGACCAATCAATTGCTGAGGAAAATGGACTAATTGTGCCTTGGGTTTGAGGATTATATGCCACATCACAATAATATTCAATATATGAACCAGCTAAAAAAATACATCCATGTGCAATTCCCTCTGGAAGCCAAATGACAGTATTTTCATTTTTCTCAGGCGATGATTCAAGCAAATAAGCACTGATTTTTCCATAAGTTGTTGAGTTTTTGCGGATATCAAGAAAGAGGTCAATCATAGCTCCATCAATTACCCGAACTAATTTTCCCATATTTGGATTCCATTGAAAATGAAGACCGCGTACCACATTTTTTTTCGAATAACTTACATTTGCCTGAACCACCATATTGTCTTTCAAAAAAGAAAGAGCGGCATTTTGGGCAAATTCATTTTTGTTGTAAGACTCAGTAAAAAACCCTCTCTCATCCATAAAACGGGCATAAGTTATTATTTTCACCCCAGATATTTGAGTATTGCTGACTTTGTTTATTTTCATATTTTCTTCTTTCCCTAATTATAACCTACATTTCTTTTTAATTTCATCATCGACCCACTTTTCGAATAACTCATTTTTTTCTGTATTTGACAAATAGCATTCTTTTTTATTTTGTCTTTGTTTTGATAACTCGTAAAGGACTACTCCAACAGAAACTGAGAGATTGAGACTGTCAACAAATCCATTCATAGGTATATATATCAACTCATCAGACATATCTTTTGCAATCTTTGAAATTCCAAATCCTTCATTACCAAAAATAAGAGCTGTTTTTTGTTCGCTGAAATCTACATCATGCAATCTTTTTGCTTTTAGATCAATAATGGTTGAAACGATCCTAAATCCTTGTTTTTTAAGCAAATTTAAACAATCAGCTGTATGAGACCACGTAACAGTCTCCAACCATTTGTTTGCTGATGCGGATGTGAGTTTTCCTAATTTATCAGGACTGAATATTTTCTCAGTTTCAAATACAAAATGAGCAGTTTGAACTCCAAATGCATCACAATTTCGAATTGAGGCAAGGGCGTTATGAGGATCATGTATATTTTCCAGAACAACAACGTCTTGGAGTCTATTGTTAATCACATCTTGAAATCTTTGCTTTCGTTTTTCTGTAATCATATAATTGTGGCTGGGGTGGGATTCGGACCCACGACCTAACGCTTATGAAACGTGTGCTCTACCACTGAGCTACCCGGCCTAAATCAATAATGTATAATTATACAATATATGCCTTCAAAATCAGTGGAGTTATCAATAATCATCATTTCATTCAACACCGCCTTAATAACACAAAAATGTGTTAATTCAATAATCACTTCACTCAAAAACACCACCATCTTATACGAAATAATTATTATTGATAATGCGTCTATTGACAATTCTACTGAGACATTACGAAAAAACGTCTCAAAGAACATCAAAATAATTCAAAATAAATCAAATATCGGTTTTGCAAAGGCAAACAATCAAGGAGTTTCTTTTGCTGCAGGAAAATATATTCTCTTATTAAACTCAGATACCATTATTTTGGATAATGCAATTGAAAAAATGCTCATTCAATATAAAAAAAATCCGGAAATACATTTTCTCGGACCTAAGCTTTTAAATAGTGATCTCACACCGCAAGCCTCTGCTGCACCTTTTTATTCATTACTCATTGTTTTCGGAGCGCTTTTTTTAAGAGGAGACTATTGGGGTCTGACACGCTCATCGCCTGACAAATTTTTCAAAACCGATTGGGTTTCAGGGGCTTGTATTTTAACAACCAAACAAAATTATCAAAAAGTGAATGGGTTTGATGAAGAAATTTTTATGTATATGGATGAGGTTGACTTGCTTTATCGAGCAAACAGAGTCGGACTCTATACTTATTTTTATCCCGATGCAAAAATTATCCATTTAGGGAGCGGTTCAAGTAATGGAAGGACAGAGCCAATTCTGCAAGTATATAAAGGTTTTATTTATTTTTACAAAAAACATCACGGCTTAACAAAGCAATATTTATTAATAAATATGCTAAAATTAAAGGCATATCTATCTTTACTGATTGGGAACATTATAAATAATTCATACTTAATAAAAACATATGAAAAAGCTCTTGAAATGGTTAGATGAAAATATAATAAAAATTGCCCTCATCGGATATATATTTTTTATTCCTCTTTTCCCAAAACTCCCTTTTAAGATGATTAATTATACATACATTGCTCTTCGACTTGAAGATTTTTATGTCGGAATTCTTACTGTTATTTTTATTATTCAAGTTTATCGGAAAAAGATTGTCTTGCAAAAAAAATTCATTCTACCTTTTCTAATATTCTGGGTTGCTGTTTTTATTTCTTTTTTATGGGGATTTTTCATCCAAAAAACAATTGAATTCAAACATCTTGGCTTTCTTCACAGCGCAAGAAGAATTGAATATATGATTAATTTTTTCTTTTTTGCTTCTTCTATACGAAAAAGAGAGGATTTTTTCTTTTACCTTAAAGCTCTTATGGGAGTGATAATGGTTATATGTGTATATGGTTTGGGACAAAAATATCTGGGTTGGCCCGCAGTACAAACAATGAATCCTGAATACGCAAAAGGTTACCTGCTTGTTCTTGACGCTAATGCGCGGATATCATCAACCTTCGGAGGACATTACGACCTTGCTGCATTCCTTATTTTTGTTATCCCGGTTATCCTGGGATGTTTTCTTGCATTTGGTAATTATTGGTACTTTTTTATATTTTTTTTAGCCCTTTTTGCACTTGTATTAACCGCCTCTCGGATTTCTTATGGTGCATATCTGCTATCTGCTATCCCCTTTCTTCTTTTTACTCGCAAGTTTAAATTAATGTTTGTCGTTATTCTCATGACGATTGGCCTTACTTTACTGTCAGGAAATCTTACAAAACGTCTAACCAGAACATTTCAACAAAAACAAATTTTTATCGATAAAACAACCGGACAAACAACTGTACCTCGTCGTCTTAAACCTGACGAATTACCAATCGGAGATTTTATACCTAATAAAAATATGGTGGTTGGCCAAGCAACCGGTGTTAATGCAGGACAACTTAAACTAAATCCAAAAGATGTTGCTGATACAAAAGCTAATCTACGCGACGAAATTGTGAAAGCAGCAAAAATGGCAGGGAAAAAACTTACTATTGAAGAAGAAAACCAATTAGTTGAAGATGCATTTAATAATCTTAAGGTTGTAAGCACTGTTTTGCCTGATATTTCATTTTCTACCAGACTTCAAGTTGAATGGCCGAGAGCAATAAATGCGTTTTTGAAAAATCCTCTCCTCGGAAAAGGCCCATCTTCAATAACCGAAGCAACTGACAATGATTATCTACGATGGTTGGGAGAACTTGGTCTATTTGGAACATTAAGTTTCTTTTACCTATTCTTTTTACTTTCAAAAGCAATTATTGAAAAAATAAAATATGTGAGTAAAAATGAATCATATCTTTTTATCGGATTATTATTCGGATTTTTTGGACTATTAGGGAATGCAACATATATTGATGTTTTTGAAGCTTCAAAAGTTGCCTATATGTTTTGGATGACCATGGGAATTTTTATTGGCTGGACAAATGTCATTTCAACAAAACCGATAAAAACCAAAAAATAACATGAAAAAAAAGGATGGAATAATTTTAGGATTAATATTGGCGGCTGCAATCATTTTGCGGTGTTATAACCTAACCGCCCCTTTATCTGACGCTTATTCATGGAGACAAGCAGATACAGCAGCAGTTGCACGCAATTTTGTACGCACCGGTTTTGACCTTCTTCATCCGCACTATGACGATCTTTCTTCTATTCAGTCCGGAATGGATAATCCTAAAGGACTCCGCTTTGTTGAAATGCCCATATACAATGCTCTTTTCGGTTTTACCTATAAAATTCTTCCCCTGTTTCCTATCGAAGTCTGGGGAAGAATTTTTTCTATTATTTTTTCTTTAGGAATTATTGCCATTATTTATTACTTATGTTTGCACGAAGTTGACAGAATATCAGCTGTTATGAGCTCGATTATCTATGCAATTTTTCCTGCTTTCGTATTTTTTTCACGTGTTGTTCTTCCTGAAACACCCGCTCTCGCATTAAGCTTTATTTCCATTTTTCTTCTTTATAAAAATGGAAAAAGAAAAAAAGACGACATTTGGTCTCATTGTTATTTTTATCTCTCAATAATCTCGTTTGCAATTGCAACACTTATCAAGCCCACAGTCCTTTTTTATGGAATTACATTAGGTTTTCTTTTTATCAAAAAATACGAATTTGACGTAGTAAAAAAAATTCAACCTTACCTATTTTTTATTCTTGCACTCATACCCCTTTTGATCTGGAGATTATACATACAACAATTTCCTGAAGGAATACCTGCAAGTGACTGGCTTATTACAAATGTTAATACATTTGAAGGACAAAAAAATATTTTTTTTAAACCTGCTTTTTTTCGATGGATTTTTTTTGAACGCATAAACACTATGATATTCGGAGGATACTTAACTGTTATTTTTATTATCGGAATCATCAGTAAAAGAAAATCGCTTTTCTTACACAGTATTGCTTTTTCTGCTTTAGCATATCTCTTTGTTTTTCAAGGAGGAAATGTCCAGCATGAATATTATCAAACACTTATCTTTCCCCCTCTTGCAATGTTTGCAGGAATCGGAACATCAACTATTCTATCCAATCGAAAAATTTTTATTCACCCGTTACTATCTTCTTTCCTTATTTTTGTTATCTGTATTTTTTCATTTCTTTTCTCTTATTACTATAAAGTCAAAGATTTCTATACATATCCGAAAGACTTAAATTTCATGGCAAAAATAATTCAGACATTTACATTGCCCGATGATAAAATTGTCGCAGACAGAATGGGCGACACAACGCTATTATATCTTTCCGACAGAAAAGGATCTCCGATGTTATCGGGGACTGTCGAACAATTACGAAACAATGAGTATCGATATGTTCTAACTGATCAAAAAAAATCAATTATTGAATTGTTAAACGAAAAAGGGGTCCAAATTATTTTCCAAAATAACCAATTTGCGCTTCTTAGACTATGAAGATATTGATGCTTACTCCATACCTTCCTTATCCTCCTGCTTCAGGTGGTCAAATTAGAACTTTAAATTTATTAAAATATCTTCGCGCAAAAAATGAAATCACATTAATCGCTCTTTATAAAAATGATGATGAAAAAAAATATCTTCCTTATCTTAAGCCATATTGTAAAGAAGTTTATCTTTGTAAACGACCCGAAAAACCCTGGCAATTTGATAACATTTTCCGATCGATTTTCTCATTAAATCCATTTTTAATTGTGAGAAACTATTCTCAAGAAGCAGCTTTAACACTTCGTTCACTTGTTAAAAAAGAGCATTTCGATGTAATTCATGCAGAAACATTTTATATAATGCCTCATATTCTTAAAACAGATGTTCCGATATTTCTTGTTGAACAAACAATTGAATATAAAGTATATCAGCATTTTGTTAACTCACTCCCCATTTTTGTCAGACCTTTTTTTTCATTAGATATTATTAAGCTTAAATTTTGGGAACGATATTACTGGAGAAAAGCATTTCTCGTCGGCACTATGTCAGAGTCAGATAGAAAAACAGTTTCTTTGCTTGAGCCATCAATAAAGCCCGTCATTATTCCAAATGGCGCAGGTGAAGATATGATTGTTGATACGCTAAAACCTAAGTCGCTTTTTAATCCGACTTTGTTGTTTGTAGGAAATTTTTTCTGGCTCCAAAACACTGAAGCCGCTCAATATCTTATTGACAAAATATATCCCAAAGTTCAAAAATCAATTCCTCAATCACATATCCTTATCGCCGGTCAAAATGCCCGAAATAAACTGCATATTACGAATTCCAAAAAAATTAAAATTATTGATATAGATCCGAACAATTCGCTCATGGTAAAAAAAGCATATACGGAATCAACACTATTTGTTGCGCCCATATTTGGACCCGGAGGCACCAGACTTAAAATATTGGCTGCAATGTCAAGTGGATTACCTATCATAACAACTAAAACGGGAATCGAGGGACTGGATGTTGCAAACAACAAACACGTTCTCATTGCAAACTCCCCACATGAATTTGTCACTCAAATTAAAAGAATACTTTCTGATAAAAAATTATACGAATCAATAAGAGCTAATGCATATGCATTGGTAACTGAAAAATATAATTGGCAAAAGATAGCTGAAAAGTTGGAAATAGCATATCAAAATATCAAAAAAATATGAGAATCGGAATTGATATATCTCAAATCAGTTACCAGGGAACCGGAGTTTCACGATTTACTGAAGGCTTAATAAATGTTATTTTAAAAGAAGATAATATCAATACCTGGATTTTTTTTTACTCATCACTGAGAAATTCATTAGATCCTGTTCTTAAAGAAAAAATTATCTCGTCTCGCCATATAGTTGTACAATATAAAATTCCTTCAACAATATTGGCATTTTTATGGAATTCTCTTCACATATTACCCATAGAATTATTTACCGGAAAACTTGACCTTTTTATCAGTTCCGACTGGACAGAACCGCCTTCAAATTGTAAAAAAACAACTATAATTCATGATCTCGCCTTCACACGTTATCCTGAAACAATCCACTCAAAAATTCTTGCTAATCAAAAAAAAAGACTTTATTGGGTAACAAAAGAATCTGACTTTATAATTACGGACTCACTTTCTACTAAAAATGATTTAATGCATTATTTTAATTTTGATGAAAACAGAATTATTGTAATCTATCCCGGTGTAAACCAAACAGTACTGGCCAACATATTTACCAAAAAAACACTAACCAAATTCCATCTTAAGGAACCTTTTATATTTACAGTTGGAAAAATCGAACCCAGAAAAAATTTAAAAAGATTGATTGCTGCTTATTTACAACTTAAAGCTGATGATTCCATTCCCGATCTGGTTATTGCAGGCCAAAAGGGATGGGAAGATGAATCTGATTTTCTTCCAAAAAAGAATAAAAAAATTCACTTTTTAGGTTATATTTCCGATACTGAACTTGCAGACTTATACCGTTCTTGTCTTTTTTTTATTTATCCTTCCTTATGGGAAGGATTCGGGTACCCGATAATTGAGGCAATGATTCACAAAGCTCCGGTTGCCACATCAAACTCATCTTCCATGGCAGAAATTGCACATAATTCCGCGCTTTTATTTGATCCGCTTGATATAGACTCGATTGCGCACGCAATAAAAGAACTTATTGAAAACAAAAATCTTCGCCTGGATTTACAAAAAAAGGGTACAATAAGAGCAGAGGATTTTACTTGGAGTACCTACTATCAAAAACTGATACATATTATTAACAAAAATATTTTATAAATATATGATTATCGGAGTTGACGGAAATGAAGCAAATGTAAGAGAAAAAGTTGGTGTATCAATGTATACTCTTAAACTTCTTGAGTATTTCCAAAGAGTAAGTAATGAGCGTAATCAGTTTATTGTTTTCTTGAAGGAAACGCCCAGAGACGAATTACCTTTTGAAACAACATACTTTAAATATCGAGTTATCAGCGGTAAATTCCTCTGGTCTCAAACATCCCTCCCTCTTTATCTTTTATTTTCACATTTTACAAAAAATAAGATAGATGTATTTTTTTCACCCGCACATTATGCACCACGATTTAGCTTGTGTCCGACAGTAGTAACAATTCATGATCTGTCATATTTTTATTTTCCTCAGGAATTTTTAAAAAAAGACCTTTACAAATTAAAACGATGGACAAATTATTCTGTTCGTAAAGCAAAAAATATTATCACTGTTTCAAAAACAACTAAAAAAGACTTGGTAAAATACTACCCAAATACCGATTCAAAAATTCAAGTTATATATAATGGAATGGAGCGCGAAGAAGATGAAAATAATACTCCTTCTACCAATTTTAAATCCCTTGAGAATCAAAAATATGTATTGTATGTCGGAACACTTCAACCAAGAAAAAACATTGTAACCCTTATTCGTGCTTTTCGAATATTTCATTCTACACATCCTGAATTTAAATTGGTTATTGCAGGAAAACGCGGTTGGCTTTTTAATTTGATTTTTAAAGAAGCACAAGATTTGTATGTAAACGAGCATATTATTTTCCCTGGATATGTATCCAACGATGAACTTGTTACATTATATAGAAGCGCTTTTTGCTTTGTCCTTCCTTCATTATACGAAGGGTTTGGAATTCCTATTCTTGAATCCATGAGTTACGGGTGTCCGGTAATTGCATCTTTTAATTCAAGTCTACCTGAAGTCGGCGGAGACGCATGCCTTTATATTAATCCACATAAACCTGAAGATATTGTTGATAAACTTGAGTTACTTTTGAAAGATAAAACATTAAGAAAAGAGTTGATAAAAAAAGGCAAGGAACAAATTTCTTTATTTTCTTGGACAAAATGCGGCAAGGAAACTCTTGAATTACTACAATCATCTGTATGAAAATTGTCGAACTGACCGAAACTTTACTTCCTAAAGAACATAATAATATTGTTTCGCATCCGCTTCAATCATGGGAGTGGGGAGAAGCACGGAAAAAAATGGGAATTACCGTCGTCCGATTTGGAGAATATTTAAAAGAAAAACTTGTCAATATCTATCAAATGACAATTCATCCTATTCCTAATACTCCATTTTCCATCGGATACATTCCCCGATCTCTATATCCTTCAAATGCATTTATTAATTTCATTCAGACATACGGCAAAACACACAATTTAATTTTTATTAAATTTGAACCTTATGTCCTCAAATCAACTTCTTCAACGACCAACAACCAACAACTTAAACCTTTACAAACCTCACCTCATCCCCTTTTTCCACCCTGGACACAAATACTTGATATCTCCAGGTCCGAAGAAGAACTCCTCAAGGGAATGAAACCAAAAACGAGATATAATATAAAACTTGCTCAAAAAAAAGGTGTAATAATAAAGGAAATGTCCGATGAAAAAGGCTTTGAAATTTTTAATAAGCTCTATTTTGAAACCTGTAAAAGACAAAAATATTATGGACATAATCACGAATACCATAAAATTGTTTGGAATACTCTTAAAGAAAACATTGCGCATATTCTCATAGCTTTTTATGAAAATACACCAATAGCCGCATATGAATTATTTAATTTTAAAGATCGACTCTATTATACATACGGAGGAACTTCTGTTGAACATAGAAATGTTATGGCTGCAAATTTATTGATGTGGGAAACAATCAAACTTGGAAAAAAACTCGGTGCAAATGTGTTAGATATGTGGGGATCACTTGCCCCACAATACAATACGAATCATGACTGGGCCGGTTTTACACGATTTAAAGAAGGATACGGAACCGAATTTAAACAATTATGTACAAGTTTTGATCTTATCTGTAATCCTATTTTATACAAGACATACAATTTTGTCTACTCTATTCGTCAACTCCTACTTCGCTATAGATGAATCTCACTTCTTTCCCTCACCTCGTGAAGCTATCTTTTTTACAGACGAATTAGGGTTTTTTGAAAAAAGAAGTGCAACCGGCAATACCTGATCAACATGATCTACATATACAAAATGCAGACCCTTTAATACATAATCAGGAATATCTTCCAAATCTTTTTTATTATCTTTCGGAAGAATAACAGTTTTTATCCCGGAACGGTGCGCTGCAATAACTTTTTCCTTAACACCTCCTATTTCAAGTACCCGACCTCGCAAAGTAATTTCACCCGTCATCGCAACATCACGTTTAAACGGTGTTTTTGTTAAGGCTGAAACCATTGCAGTTGCAATTGCAGCACCAGCTGATGGACCATCTTTGGGAACAGCCCCCTCGGGAACATGCACATGAATATCGATTTTATGAAACATATCTTTGCTTAAAGCAAACTGTTCATAATGAGAACGAACAAATGATAACGCAGCCTGACATGATTCTTTCATAACTTCACCGAGATGTCCCGTAAGAGTAAGTCCGCCTTTTCCGGGCATAATTGCAACTTCAATAAAAAGAATGTCACCGCCTGCCTGAGTCCACGCAAGACCTGTTGAGATTCCTATTGTATTTTTTTCTTCAATTATCTGAGAAGAATATTTGAAAGGACCTAAATATTTTGAGATATCCGATGATTCAATGATTTTTTTAACTTGTTTTTTTTCAACTATCTCACGAGCAACTTTTCTGAATATCGTTGCAACCTGACGTTCAAGCTCTCTCACTCCGGCCTCTCGCGTATACCTTCTGATGGTAACTTTTAACACTTCATCATCTAAAATCAAATCTTCTTTGGTAATACTGTGAGCGTCCATTTGTTTTTTTACTAAGTAGTCTTTAACTATGTGAAATTTTTCATCTTCCGTATATCCGGGAAATTGAATGATTTCCAAACGATCTAACAATGCTTCCGGAATTGTGTCGAGCATATTTGCGGTTGTTATAAAAAAGACATTTGACAGATCGTAAGGCACTTCAAGATAATGGTCGGAAAAAGAATGGTTTTGTTCAGGATCAAGCGCTTCAAGTAATGCAGCTGAGGCATCTCCCCGATAATCGCGACCTATTTTATCAATCTCATCGAGCATAAAAAGAGGATTGTTGGTTCCTGCTTGTTTTATTCCCTGAATAATACGTCCGGGCATTGCACCCACATATGTCCGTCTGTGACCTCGAATTTCAGCTTCATCACGAACACCGCCAAGCGAAACTTTTACAAATTTACGATCAAGCGCACGTGCAATAGATCGACCGAGTGATGTTTTTCCCACACCTGGTGGACCGGTAAAACAAATTATTGTCGGCTGATACGCCTTTTTTATTTTATTTTTTTCGTCTTTACTGTTTTCTTTCTGTGATGATGCTTTCTGCTTTCGAAGTTCCAATACCGCAAGATATTCCAAAATCCTCTCTTTAATTTTTTTCAAACCATAATGATCTTCGTTTAACACTTTCTCAGCATTTTTTATGTCAATATTATTAGATGTATCCAATACCCATGGAAGTTCAACCAACCAATCTAAATATGATTTTATATAAGAAGCCTCTGGATTGAAATGAGACATTTGTGCAAGTCTTTTCAATTCCTTCAACGCTTTTTCTTCGACCTGTTTAGACATTTTAGCTTTTACGATTTTATCACGATACTCTTTTATATCTTTATCTTCTCCTCCACCTAATTCTTCCTCAATTGTTTTCATTTTTTCTTTCAAAAAAGTTTCCTTCATTCCACGTTCAAATTTCCGCTGTGTTTTTGCTGAAATATTTTGTTCAATTTCGAGTATTTTAACTTCACGGTTTATAAAATCAACTTCTTTTGCCAGTCTTTTTTTTGTATCGTTTTCAATAAGCAAATCTTGCTTCTCACGCTCGTTGATATCAAGAACCATCGCTATCTGATAAGAAAAATCTTGTGGCGTTCCAACATTGAGTATATTCATTAAAAAAACAAAATCGACTGTTTTTCCAAGATTTATGGCTTTTTTTACTTGTACAGAAATATGTTTTACCATTGCTGAAATTTCCTCATCATTTACAAGAGTATCCTGAACTGCCACAACTTTAGCCATTAAATAGGGAGTTTCCTGTGTATATTCCAGTATTTTAACTTTTTCAATTCCTTTAACCAATGCGTTTATCTCTCCTTTTTCTCCCGAAACTGTCTTATCAATTGTTACCAGGACACCAATTGTCTCAAGATCTCCTTGTTGCGGATCTTCAATCGTAGATATTTTTTGCATAACTAATACCATTTTTTTATCTTTTTTTAACACCTCGTTGATTGTCAGAACACTTTTAATTCTTCCAAAGACTAATACATTTTCTGTTTTCGGAAAAATGATGCCATCGCGTACAGCAACGACTGGATAAATAGATTGTTGTGAAGCTCCAATTAATATAGTCATATATGTTAGCAGTATAGCATTATTTCTGCTAACTGTCAAATGTTATTTAATTTATATTGTCAATATTTGCTTAATTGAATATATTGTATATATTATTGTTACAGTAATTACTTAAAGTACTGTGTTAACGGTTTAAAGTCAATAAACCGGACTCTGTCTTTAAGAGAATTTGTTAGTTCAAGCTGAATAAGTTGTTCGTGATATGCAGGTCTATGTACCTCATATAAAACACCCAACGGATACTTCTCTTCAAAAACCTCTCTTGCTTTTTGAACAGCGGCCGTTATGCTCTCTTTATCGTGATTATCGTCAATTTTATAAACCCGTTTCATATAATATGGATATGTATTTACTTTATTAAATGTCACACAGGGCTGTAAAATATTTACTAAGGAAAATCCCTTATGCTCGATCGCTTTTTTTATCATTTGAGACATATGGATTGCGTCGCCCGCGAACGCTTGAGCCACAAATGAAGCTCCCTGTGTAATAGCAAGAGACAAAGGGTCAACAGACTCTTCAATTATGCCCAACGGGGTTGATTTTGATACATACCCTTTCTGAGCAGTTGGCGCACTTTGACCTGTTGTCAACCCATAAACCCGATTATCATGAACAATAACCGTAATGTCATGATTGCCCCGACAAGCATGTAAAAAATGATTTCCTCCTTCACCGTAACAATCTCCATCCCCCGCAACAACAAGCGTCGTCATTTTATGATTTGCAAGTTTCATACCAATTGCATTTGGAATCGATCTTCCATGCAGTCCATGCATCGCATATGCGTTTAAAAAATCGTTCATATTACCCGAACATCCTATTCCGAAAGCAACAAATAAAGAAGAAGGACTTAACCCGAGCTGAATAAGCGCCGACTTAATAGCAATACCTATACCCCAATCTCCACACCCTGGACACCATGTCGGTTGATAGCCGGAAAAATCTTGTATTGTTGACATATTATTTCGAGTTTACTTTATTGATAATATCTTCCTGTGAAATTGCCCGACCATCAAAACGTAATATAGTTTCCGGAATTGATATCCCAAGCTCCATTTGAAGCAATTTACCAAACTGCGCCTCTGAATTATTTTCAATGAGAATATATCTTTTTTCCTTCTTCAACAAAGGCGTCACGTCTTCTTTTTTTAAAGGAAATATCTGGGTAAAATGAATATAAGCGGTTTTTGTATTTAATAAGAGCTTTTTTTGAACATCCAATATTACACCTTTATTTGAACCCCAGGAAACAAAAACAATATCAGCCCCTTCAAGATCTCCGTAAACAGTCGGAGTTTTAAAATCGGTTTGCAAATATGTTTGCATTTTGAGAGCCCGCTTTGTAACCTGCTTTACACGCTCCTCGCTTAACTCGGTTGTATGTCCGTCTTCTAAATGTTCATATGAGTTTGCCTGATAAAAAGCTCCTTCAGCCCCGGGAATTAAACGGGGAGATATTCCGTCTGAGGAGGTTTCATATCTTTTATATTTCTTATTATCTGATTTCACAATAGTTTTTCCTCTATTTATTTTAAAACTTTTATTAAAATTCGTTACAAATGATTCTTTAATATTTGCATGAGATTCTGACAAAAACATATCTGACAAAATAATAACCGGAACTTGGTACATATCTGCAAGATTAAATGCCTCGGCTGATAATGTGATCATTTCTTCCATATCGCCAGGCGCTAAAACAATCTTTGGAAACTCCCCGTGACCGGAAAAAACAGTAAAAAGAAGATCGCCCTGTTCAGTCCAAGTAGGCATTCCTGTTGCCGGACCAGGTCGTTGAGAAATAAAAATTACTATCGGAATTTCGGCGATTCCTGCGTATGAAACCGATTCGACCATAAGAGCATATCCGCCTCCGGAAGTTCCCACTGCAGAACGGACTCCTGCAAAAGAGCCTCCTAAAGCAGTATTAATAACAGAAATTTCATCTTCAGCATGTCGTACTACCATTTTGCTGTTTTTTTGCCAGGCAGCTAACGTGGTTAAAACTGATGATGAGGGTGTCATCGGATATGCAACATACATACGGCAATCCGAAATAATTGCACCGAGTGAAAAAGCCTCATTTCCTGTCACAACAAGTTGTGATTCCGAATTTAATGGAGACAATAGATGTTGAATGTTTTTATTGTAATGTGTTAAAACATAAGAAAATCCTTTTTCCGCAAACTGTTCATTAAAAGATACTACATCTGTTCCTTTTCGTCCGAATTGTTGAGTAATAAGTTCATTAAAAATCGTAAGGTCTGTTCCTAAAAGAGCTAAAGATGCTCCGAGCGCAATTGTGTTTTTCATTATTAACTGTCCTTTTAATGAGGAAAGGATTTCCTTAAAAGGTACGTTAATCAAAATCGCAGTTGTTTCCGGACTAAACTCATCTTTATCATATATTACAAATGAATTTTCGGACAAACGATCCTTATTAAAATCAAATGTTTGTTTATTTAAACAAACTAAAAAATCAATCTTTCCCGGGCTGCTTCCTACTCGTTCATCTGAAACAACAACCTCATATGTATTATGGCCTCCCCGAATAAGAGATGGATATTCAATATAGTCAAATATGCGGTATCCAAGTCTGCTTGCGATCTTTGAAAATGCAAGACCTGTGGTCATAATACCGAAACCCGCTTCTCCGCCAATTTTCCAAACAAATGTTTTCATATTTATTTTGGAAACACACGATTTCCTTTTTCGTCTTCAATAATTATTGCAGCAACCGGACATGCTTTTGCCGAATCAATTATAGTCTCATCAGTATCTTCCAAAGCCGTATTAAGAAATATCGCTTTTGCTTCTGAATCCAATAAAAATGTTTTTGGTGCGATTGCAAGACATGTTGCAGCACCAATACATAAATCTCGATCAACCCAGATTTTTAATTTTCGAACCTGTACCGGACCGGAAGGATTTTTAGGATCTAACAATTGCTGATCGCTCATAAATATAAACTAAATTAATAATTTTTGGAGAGCTTCAAGTGCAAGTAATGCACATTTGACTCTATTGGGACCCAGTTTAATTCCCAACATATCAATAATAAAGCCTTTGTCTAATTTTCGCAACTGCTCCTTTGTTTTTTTGGTCGAATATTCACAAAGTAATGAAGCGGATGCTTTTGAAATTACACACCCGGTTGTTATATGTGTTAATTTTTTAATTTTATTTTTGTCAAATACAATATACATTGTAATACTGTCTCCGCATAATGGATTATGAACAATTGTTTTTTTATCAGGTTTAAGAATCCCACCCTGATTGCGCGGGTTTTTATAATGATCAAGTATCTGCTCCTGATAAATAGACATATTTACTCAATAATTTTTATGGCTTTTTTTAAACTTTGGACTAAGGCGTCAACATCTTGAAAAGTATTATAAATATAAAAACTTGCCCGAACACTGGCCGATATGTTTAACTTATTGTGAAGCGGCATCGCGCAATGATTACCCGCACGAACAGCGATGTTATCATCATTTAATAACTGGGCAATGTCATGCGGATGAGCTTTATCAAAATAAAAGCTCATTATTCCGGAATGATTTTTTCTTGGTCCCAGAATCTTAATTTTATTTTTAAAATTATTCTCAAAAGAATTAAGTGCATAATCAATTAGTTTTTTTTCATGTAAAACAATATTCTCCCACCCTATATTCGCTAAATATTCAATTGAAGCTCTGAGCCCGATTACTCCCGCTATGTGAGGCGTTCCTGCTTCAAATTTATGAGGAGCGTCTTTAAAAGTAGTTTTGTTTATTGATACTGTTTGTATCATTTCTCCGCCATAAAGAAATGGACTCATTTTTTGAAGTAATATTTTTCTTCCCCACAAAACACCAACTCCTGTCGGTCCCAGCATTTTATGTGAAGAAAAAACCAAAAAATCACAATCTAAATCCTGTACGTCAACTTTAATATGGGGAGCAGCTTGCGCTGCATCAACCACAACTATTATTTTCGGATTTATCTGCTTTGCTATTTTAATTATTTTTTTTATGGGATTTATTGTCCCCAGTACATTAGAAACATAAGTAATCGCAAAAATTTTAGTTTTTTGTGTAACAATTTTGGAAATATCATCAAGTTGACCGTTTTCATCAATATCGATAATTAATAATTTCGCATTTTTTTCCCTTGCCAATATTTGCCACGGAACAAAATTAGAATGATGCTCCATAATGCTTACCGCAATTTCGTCGTTTTTATGGATAATTTGCTTACCCAATGTGTACATAATAAGATTTATTGACTCTGTTGTATTTCGGGTAAAAACAACTTCTTCGGATGAGGATGCATTCACAAACAATCGGACAGCTTCTCTTGTTTTTTCGTATTCTTCAGTTGCTTTTTCCGATATGTCATAAATTCCACGATATATATTTGCACTGTATTCCTGATAATATGCAGTTATTTTGTCAATAACTTGCTTTGGTTTTAAAGAAGTTGCAGTTGAATCAAGATAAATTAAATCAGGAGAGAAAGTAAAAATAGAAAAATCTTTTTTAATTTGAGTTGTATTAAACATTGTTTAAATGTAAATTATTATCTGGCTCAAGTTTATTAATCTGTTGAATAATATCATTGATAAATCCCTGCTCTAACAAATCTTTTGCTTCTTCGCAAGCATATCCCCTCGTTTGAAGATAATACTGCATTTCTTTATCCAATTGACCTGTCGTTGAACCGTGTGTACAAAAAACATCATTAGTTAAAATTTCTAAATACGGTTGAGAAACAACATGCGCTTTTTCAGATAATAATATATTCATATTTTTTTGATATGCATGTGTTTTAGTTGCTTGTTTTTCTATACGGATTAAACCATCATAATAAAAAGACGATTCATCCTTCATTATACTTTTAACCAATAACTGAGAAAATGAGCCTCCTACATAGTGAATTTGACTAGTTTTTAATGAATACGTCTTATTTTTTTTACCCGAATATAATCCAAACACATATAAATCAACATTTTCCGCACTTATTTCAAAACGTATTTCTCCTGAAACATTATGGAAATACACCACATATCTGCCTGGTTTATCAAAAACTATTTTTTTCTTATTGAAATTTTTTAAATATATAAACATATGTTACCCCACACTTCCTGACATTTCCAAATTGATAAGTCTGTTTAATTCAACTGAATATTCCAATGGAATTTCCTTCACAACAGGATCAATAAAACCATTGACCAACATGCTTTCCGCATCCCCTTTTGAAAGTCCCCGCGACATCAGATAATACAGTTTTTCCTCTCCGATTTTTGATACTGTTGCTTCATGTTGAAGCATTGAGCTCTGCTCTTTAATTCGCATAAGGGGATAGGTATCTGATCTTGAAAGTTCATCTAAAATTAACGCATCACAAGACACATATGAGGATGATTGTACTGCTCCTTTTGCAATATGAACCAATCCCCTGTATGATGTTCTCCCGCCTTCTTTTGAAATAGATTTTGAGATAATGCGTGAAGTAGTATGAGGCGCGATGTGAACCATTTTGGCACCTGCATCTTGAATTTGCCCGCTTCCTGCATAAGCAATTGAAAGAACTTCTCCTTTTGCCCCTTCTCCAACCAAATATACTGAGGGATATTTCATTGTAATGCCGCTTCCGATATTACAATCAACCCACTCCACTATTGCGTTTTTATCTGCCTGAGCCCGTTTTGTAACCAGATTTGATACATTTTTACTCCAGTTTTGTACAGTGGTATAGCGAACCCGGGCAAAAGGTTTTACAAAGATTTCCACTACCGCGGCATGAAGAGAATTGGTTGTATAAATCGGAGCAGTACATCCTTCAATGTAATGTACAAATGATCCTTCCTCAGCGATGATAAGAGTTCTCTCGAACTGACCAAATCGTTCCGCATTTATTCGGAAATATGCCTGTAACGGCAGATTTAATTTTACATTTTTGGGAATATATACAAAAGATCCGCCGGACCAAACTGCGGAATTTAAGGCTGCAAACTTATTATCCTTTGCAGGAATAAGGGTTCCAAAATATTGTTTAACTATGTCCGGATACAAACGTAAAGCAGTATCCATATCACAAAACAAAACTCCTTTTTCAGTCAACTCTTTTTGAATGCTTTCATATACTACTTCCGACTCAAACTGCGCGCTCACCCCTGCCAAAAATTTTTTCTCTGCTTCCGGAACTCCAATCTTGTCATATGTCGTTTTAATATCTTGAGGCAAATCTTCCCACTGGGAAACCTGTTTATCGGTTGACCGGATAAAATAAACAATATCATCAAAATCAATAAGAGATAAGTCCGGACCCCACGCAGGCATTGATTTCTTTAAAAACTCACCATATGATTGCAAACGATATTTCAACATCCATTGCGGTTCTTTTTTTAAACCTGAAATTAAAGAAACAATTTTTTTTGAAAGTCCCGGCTTAGTCCGATAAACAGATTTATCAGGTACGGAAAAACCGTATTTATAATCAAAATCAGGAGGTTCGTTTTTTACTATTTTCATACCCGTAAGTATTAATTTGTTCAATTAATTTTGAATTTCCTTCTTGAACCAGTTTTCCTTTTTTCATAATCAAAACAACGTCCGGTTTTAAATACGATAAGATTTTTCCATTATGAGTTATAAAAATATATGTATTTTCTTTTCTTCTTTTCTTAAGAAAAGAAAACATCTGTTTTAATGCATCGATGTCAACTCCTGTATCTACTTCATCAAGTATTGCAAGTTTTGGTTCAAGAACAGCGGCTTGAAGAACTTCAAGTTTTTTCTTTTCCCCACCTGAAGCTCCTTCATTAAAAGATCGCTCCATCAGATCTTGTGTGATATGAAGTTCTTTTGCAAACTTTTCCATTTTAATTTTTAATTTCAAAACATCTTGTTTTCCTCCTAAAGCAGTTCTCATAAGTTGGAATATGCTCACTCCGCTTAAAGAAAGCGGTGATTGAAAAGAGAGAAAAATACCCTTTTTTGCGCGCTTATCGGTGCTGAAAGTGGTAATATTTTGTTTTTGAAATAGCAACTTTGACTTTTTTGAAACCAAGTAAAGGGGGTTCCCCATAATCGTATGCGCAAGTGATGACTTTCCCGAACCGTTAGGACCCATAATGACATATATTTTTCCCTTTTCAAAACAATAATTAATATTGTCCAAAATCTTTTTTTCTGCAACAAATACAGTAAGGTTTGATAATGTAAGCATAAAAAATTATTCCAATATTTCAAGTAAAGCAATCTGTTTTAGTTGTTTCAAAACAATATCGTTCAGCTTTGTTTTAATGTTTGATTTATGACAACAGACTGAGTCATATTTGCACTTTTTTTTGGTTGTCAGACATTTTAAAAAAGTAAGATTTTTTTCAAAAATTGAAAGATAATCAAATAATGAATAATTATCAACTGAAGAAGAAAGCATATATCCGCCTATTCTGCCCTCTCTGCTTATGAGAAATTTTTTTTTCACCAAAACCGCAGCTATGCGCGCTAAAAAACGGGGAGGAAGATGTGTTTCTTCAACAAGTCGGGACAAAGGAACAAGTTTTTTTTCTTTTATCAGTTTATTTAAAATAATTAAACCATAATCCGACTGTTTATTGAGTGTTAACATATACACATATTGTAATAGTTAAATAAAAATTTTCAAGAGCATTTTTATTATCATTTTTGTTGTATATTACTACAAATCATTCTTAATTTAGTATTATAATACTAAACATATTACGTTTGTAATTTCATACACTTATGTCAGGACCTAACTCGGGAGCAGAGTTTCTTCAGCAAAAATATCACTTAACTAAAGACGCAGGAGTTGTTGTAACAGCCAATAAGAAAGGAATACCTGAACATAAGTATGTTGACAGGATTCAAGCCTATCTTGATAGAGTAGCTTGCCTTATTAATCCTCCTCCCTTGGAAGGACATCCTGACTCAGGTGGTAAAAGAGCACAGAGAAACATTGCTATGTTAAAAGGTTCCCTCTATGACCACATTATTATCAAGCCCGAGGAAGTACCTCCTGCATATTTTCAATCAATCATAGACAGACATGCTGAAGAAGGACGTCCTATCCCCAATATTCCCATGGTTTTTCAAATTATTGAATATAATAAGCATATAAAATGGATATAAAAATCGTGAGTGCACTTAATAGATTACCGGGTTGGCTATCAATTCACGAAGGTCAATTTCTCCATAAAGCCGCTTTGATACTAAAAAATAAAAAGGGAGCGGTTGTTGAGATCGGGAGCTTCCAGGGAAAATCAACAATCTATCTAGCAAAAACAAATCAGCGGATATATGCAATTGACCCGCATAGAGGAAAGCTCGATAACGGCACAAAAATTACCCCCACTTTAACTGCATTTAAAAAAAATATTACAGATTTTTATGTAAAAAGTAACGTTGTACTTATTCAAAAAACGTCCTTTTCTGCGGCAAAAAGTTGGAAGAAAAAAATAAAACTTCTTTTTATTGACGGACTTCATGATGAAAAAAATGCAGAATCAGATTATGACAAATGGTCGCCCTTTCTAATTGATGGTGGAATAGTTGCCATGCACGATAGTTTTTGTGGATGGAAAGGTGCGCAAAAAGTTGCTCTTCAGAAAATTATCTCAAATAACGACTATTACGAAATAGGTGTTGTTGGATCAATTGTTTACGGAATAAAAGGAACAGGAAATATTTTCACACGTCTGAATCAATTTCGAATACGTATATTTATCCAAACTGCATATTGGATAAAAAAACAAAAATATATTCCAAGTCAATTGTCATTTATTTTAATTCATCGGTTTATAAAACTGCTTCTCCTCAATCATTTTACTTTAAAGCGAAAATAACAAGCATATATATTTTTCAATTATAATTATCTTTCTTTTAATCATTCTATGCTTCCAATCAAGTAACTTGGTAAGAGAACAGCACCACGCGGATCATGTTTACGGACTTGATCAAATATTTGAGTTGCATCAATTCCACAACCTTGCAATATCGACAAGCCATCTGGGTGTTGATCAATATATGAAGTCACGTCATACACACTTCCCCTAATCGCCATCCAACAACTATTTTGATTATTATGTTTTGCAATTTCAGAAAGAGAATATATTGAAAGCTGAGTGGATGTTGGTAAAGGCGATGAAATAGAAGTTAAGGAAGAATCTTTTGAAATTGAAATTGATGATTTGCTAATATTTAGATAGCGAATAACTATAACCGCAATAATAATAAATGGAAGAACGTTTAAAACGGTTTTTATAATTTTCATATGTTAAATTTATAAATAAATTCTGAATATTTGCTTAATATTAGTAAGAAAACTTATTCTTAAAGATGTGTTTAACTCCATTAATTTCTCCTCGTAAAGGCACGGATAAAATTGGCTTTTCTTGACTGCCGGAACGGAGTAATGACTCAAGATTATTTGTCATATTATTAAATAATATTTTACGTCCTGATTATAAATTCATACGCGGAATTCTGTCAAGATCATCAATATTGTTAACAAATAATTTTTTCTCCGCTTTAAAATAAGCAACCACACCTATCATTGCCGCATTGTCTCCGGTCAAATATGAATAGGGAGGAAATAACACTGTTCCTTCATTATTTTTCACTAAAGCTCGAAGTAAATTACGCAATCTTTTATTTGCAATAACTCCCCCTCCGACAACAAGTCGATTTATTCCTGTTTGTCTTATTGCTTTCTTTGTTTTTTTAATAATCGTGTCAAATACTGCCTCCTGATACGAACTGGCAATTTCTTTCAGTTGTGAAATATTCTCTTCTTGTGTCCGTTCTTTTAAAAAATAGAGAAGCGATGTTTTTAAACCTGAAAAAGAAAACTGCAGATCATTGCTTTTTAGCATTGGGCGGGGAAATGGAAAAAATTCTTTATTTTCAACTTCCTCAGATAACCGTTCAATCACCGGTCCTGCAGGATAGCCGAGTCCCAACAGTTTACCACCTTTATCAAGCGCTTCCCCTGAAGCATCATCAATTGTTTGTCCAATTACTGTGTATTTGAGATGATCTTCAAATAGTACAAATTCAGTATGACCTCCTGATACTATAAGTGCGAGGTATGGAAATGAAAAATCACGGATGGGGTTACCTTTACTGTTTTGCACAAATGATGAATAAATATGACCTTCAAGATGATTAACAGCAATAAGTTTTTTATTATACTGTTGTGAAAGCGCTTTTGCTTTGAGAATACCCACTTCAAGTGCAATTGCCAATCCAGGCCCCTGCGTCACTGCCACATAATCGATTTTATCCATGGTCATCTTTGCTTTTTGTAAACAAGTCTCAACCACTCCGTCAATCCGCTCTTCATGAGCCCGTTTTGCAATCGTTGGAAAAATCCCCCCCCATTTTTCATGTAGAATAATTTGAGAAAAAATTACATTGGATAGAACTTTTCGCCCACTCATTATGGCACATGACGTTTCATCAGCCGACGTATCTAGAGATAAAATATTCATTAATCAGGATTGTTCAATTGTTAACTGCCGTTTTGTATCACCTTTATGCTCCATATTTATAACAATTATTCGTGCCTCTTTATAACGGTCTAACAGAAATTTTGACTTTTCTCCCCATTCAAAACACAAAACAGTTCCCTTTTTAAAATATGATTCTAAACCAAGATGTTTAAATTCATTCAGTTCCTCAATGTTAAATAAATCGCAATGGATAAACATATTTATAAGTGGATGATTGATTTTATATTCATAATAAATAACATAAGTTGGCGATATTATATTATTAATCCCCAGCTTTTCACCTATACCTTTAGCAAAAATTGTTTTTCCAACTCCCATTTCACCTTTGAGTATAAATACAATTGGTTTATCTTCCTTTTTTCTAAGCATATCACGTAGCAATGTTCCCGCAATATTTTTTGTCTCTTTCTCCGATGATGTTAAAATTATTTTTGCATTATCAAAATGTAAATCACCTTGCCGGAGTGTCTTTATTTGTGATGTTGAAAAATCTAAAACAGTCGATGGTTTATTTTTTGACAATTCGCCTGCATCAACAACAAGGTCGATAATTGTTTGATTTTTATGCGAAACTGACTTAATAAAAGATTTTATAGAATAAAATGGTGGTCTACCAGATGTATTTGCAGATGTTGCAGTTAAAGGATGATTAAATAATGTAACTAGATCTATAATCTTTTGATAGTTTGGTATTCTTATTCCAAGAGTTTCCCTTTCAGATTCAAGTAAACGACAGACAACTTTTTTTGATTGAAGTACGATAGTATAGGGACCAGGCAACAAATCCTGTAATATATTTTCTTGAGACAAAGTAATATCTACTACTTTTTTCATCATGGTAAAATCGTTCACAAAAATAGATATTGGCTTACCGGCTGGTCTGTTTTTTATTTTTTGTAATTTTAAAACAGCTTGAGAATTTGTCGCATCACACAACAATCCGTACACTGTATCCGACGGAAATACAACCACACCACCGCCTCTTAATACGGCACACGCTTCTTCAATACATGAATCACTCAAAGGTATTATTTTCATATTTATGTATAACTCTCTTCGTTAGATTTGAATTTTTTACACATTTCTTGTCAAATTAACAAAGAAAGATATATATCCTAATTGCAATCTCATTGCAAGAAGTATACCGCTTATTTTATCAAATATCTGTTACAATAAAGCCTATGAAAAAACCAATAAAAAAAACTACTCAACTCAGTTTTAAATTTGATTTAAAAAACATCTTTATTATATTTTTTGTGGTCATATTTATTTCCTATGTTTTTAATACAATAACAAAGGAAATGAAGCAAGTTGAACCTGAAAAATCTATTTCAACCATTATTCAGGATATTAAAAATAATAAAGTAAAGAAGGTTGAAGTAGTTGACAATAAGATATTCACTTACTACAAAGACGATAAAATTGCAGTCAGTTACAAAGAGGTGAGCGATAGTCTTCTTAAAACATTACGTGACGCAGGTGTAAAACCGGAAAATGGCGTTCAAATCACCGTAAAAGATACTCAGGGAGCATCTGCTCTTGCAAATATCTTATGGAATGTTGTACCAACAATTCTCATGGTTGCTTTTTTTGTATTTTTATTTCGACAAGCGCGCGGCGCACAGGATTCTGTTTTTTCATTCGGACAATCAAAAGCAAAACGATTCAACAAAGATCTTCCTAAAACAACATTTTCCGATGTCGCAGGAGTTGATGAAGCAAAAAAAGAATTGGAAGAAGTTGTGGATTTTCTTAAAAATCCAGAAAAATACAAAAAACTGGGAGCACGAACTCCAAAAGGAGTAATCTTAGTTGGACCAGCAGGATGCGGTAAAACACTTCTTGCAAAAGCAGTGGCAGGTGAAGCCAATGTTCCTTTTTTCTCAATTGCCGGATCGGAATTTATGGAAATGCTTGTCGGAATCGGAGCTGCACGTGTTCGAGATTTATTCGCAACGGCAAAAAAAAGCGCACCTACTATTATTTTTATTGATGAAATTGATGCCATTGGAAGGGCCCGATCAGTCGGTGCAATGCCTTCTCACGACGAGCGAGAACAAACATTAAATCAAATCTTAGTAGAAATGGACGGATTTAATCCAACTGAACAAGTTGTTGTTATTGCAGCAACAAACAGAGGAGATCTTTTAGATTCGGCACTCCTTCGGGCGGGCCGATTTGACAGACGGATTGTGGTTGATTATCCGGATCTTGAAGGAAGAAAATCAATTATTGCAATTCACGCAAAAGGAAAACCGTTTGCAAAAGATGTTGTCTGGGAAAAAGTCGCAAAACGAACTGTTGGTTTTTCCGGCGCAGATCTTGAAAATATGCTTAACGAAGCAGCAATTCATGCTGCACGAAATGCAAAAACTGAAATTACCATGGAAGACATTGAAGAAGCAGCCACAAAAGTAAAACTAGGACCTGCAAAAAAACGAATACAATCTGATATGGATAAAAAACTGACAGCATATCATGAAGCTGGACATGCAATTGTCAGCCATTTTCTCGCACATACAGATCCTGTTCACCGGATTTCAATTGTGTCACGCGGAATGGCTCTTGGATATACACTTATTCCGCCGGCAAAAGATAAACTTCACGAAACAAAAACTCACCTCATTGAAACAATGGCCGTCATGATGGGTGGACGCGCGGCTGAAGAAACTGTATTTAATGAAGTCACAACAGGAGCAGCTAATGATTTTGATCAAGCAACACGAATTGCAAAAGCTATGGTCGTTGAATTCGGAATGAGTCAATTGGGTCCGGTTAATTTTGGACCGACAATGGATATTGCTGAGTGGGGTAAAACCTATTATGAACAAAACTCAGTTTCTCAGAATACACTTTCAAAAATTGATGAAGAAGTAAAAAAATTATTAGAAACAGCCAGGGATAAGGCAATGCAAACACTCAAAGAAAAAAGAAAAATACTTGATCGAGTTGCACAAGAACTGCTTACAAAAGAAAGTTTGGACGGGGAAGAATTTGAAGCTTTGGTCGGAAAAAAAGAAGATAAACCGTCGTTGTAAATTACATACTGATTATGTCCAAATTGCTTCTTATTGACGGAAATGCCCTGATGCATCGTGCATATCATGCACTTCCGCCTTTTAAAACTTCAAAGGGAATACCTACCAATATGGTGTTTGGATTTTTTTCAGTCCTGCATAAATCTGTTGTAGATTTTCAACCTTCTCATTTACTTGTGTGTTTCGATACACCCGCAAGAACATTTAGGAATGATCTTTACGAGAAATATCAAGCACAACGACCAAAAGTAGATGATGATTTTATTCAACAAATTCCCCTGATAAAAGAGGCAGTACAAGCTTCAAATATCGTTCAAATTGAAAAAGACGGATTTGAAGCTGACGATTTAATCGGAACTATTTCAAATTTGTTTCATGACCAAGTTCTTATTTTGACTGGCGATAAAGATATTATGCAACTGGTAAATGATCACATTATTGTAGTATCTCCACAAATCGGGTTTTCAAAATCGCATCTTTATAACAAAGAGGAAGTCTGGAACAAACTTAAAGTATTCCCGAGTCAAATTCCTGATTATAAAGCCCTTGCAGGTGACCCTTCTGATAATTATCCCGGCGCAAAAGGAATTGGCCCAATCACAGCACAAAAACTCATCAAGCAATACAATACTGTTGAAAATTTATATGCTCAAATTAATAACATGGAAAAAGGAAGAATAAAATCAATTCTCATTGAATGCAAAGAGAATGTTCTTATGGCAAAAAAACTAGCCATTATTATTACCGACGTTAATCTTAATATAAACCCGGAACAAGCAAAATTTACCTGGTTTGACGAAAAATTAAACGCCTATTTGCTACAATTAGAAATGTATTCAATGTCAAAACGAATATTTGAAAGAAAAAATTCAAAACCGATAACAAAGAAAAAAAATGAAACAAAAGAACCAAAACCCCAATTAAGTTTATTTTAAAATGTTATGATTATTACCCCCGACCTTAAACAAAACCTGTTTTATATGATTTATTTTACCGTTACTCATAACGCACCTGTTTTTATATACGGAATAGGAATTCTCTATGCAATCATTCATTCTATAATTAAGCCTTCACGCGGATCAGTTATTCTTCTTCTTGGATTTATACTTCTTCTTTTTGGATTTGAATATAATAAACACATTTTAGACGGACTTCGCGAACAGACAATAAATGCCCTCATTACAGTTCAAGAACATAATAAAGTAAGAAGAATCATCAATATCATTACCCTTAAGGCAATCCCCTTTCTTGCTCCTGTCTTGGGATGGATTATGGTCGGTTCCGGCATCTATATGCTTTATTTTCGTAAAGGAAAATTGAAAAAATAAATGCAATCTGTTACTATTATATAGGCTCAATGGAACGGTGAGTTATAAACAATACAGGCGTTTGGCCCCGCTTTGCGGGGTGACGAGGAGAAGGCTTAAGTATAGAAATATACTTGAAATCGGGCTCGGCTGACTTTGAGGAGTATTTATCCTGAGCGAACAAAATTCTCAAGTGAACCGAAGGATCAACGGAAACCTTCAGATGTTAATTGTACATCTTAATATTCTTTCCAAACCTTGCCGGTAACGGCAAGAATAAAGAAGGCATAATACAGTTTTCCTTTCCTATTTTTGAGCTCCTTTATTAATTTAAATACTTATATGTGCGGAATATTTGGCGTTATACCTGATAAAAACAAAAGTGCTGCCGAAACTATTTTAAAAGGACTTCAGAAATTAGAATACCGGGGATATGACTCATGGGGAATTGCGATTAAATCAGAAAAACAAAATAAGCTATTAATCGAAAAACATATAGGAAAAATAGGTGGAGCTCACACAATATTACCTAAAAGCTCTATAGGAATTGGACATACCCGCTGGGCCACTCATGGAGGAGTAACTGATGCAAATGCACACCCCCACCTTGACTGTACTGAAAAAATTGCCGTTCTTCATAATGGTATAGTTGAAAACTACCAGGAGTTAAAAGATATACTTAAACAAAAAAAACATATATTCCGTTCTGAAACCGATACTGAAGTAATTGCTCATCTTATTGAAGAAAAATTGAAAACAAGCACATTTTTTGAGGCAGTAACCGATACTTTTAACGAACTTGTTGGATCAAACGCAATTGCAGTTTTAGATTATCAATCTGAAAGTATTATCGTATGTCGAAACGGATCCCCTTTAGTCTTGGGGATCGGAAAAAATGAATATTTTTTTGCATCAGACGTTACCGCCTTTCTTAATAAAACAAATCGCGTTATTTTTTTATCGGATGGAGAAGGAGCGTTACTGGAAAAAACCAAGTATAAGATTTTTAATATTAAAACAAAAAAAGAAATAACAAGTAAAATCCAAAAACTAAACTGGAAAATTGAAGATGCTGAAAAAGGCGGATATCCTCATTTTCTTCTCAAGGAAATAATGGAACAAAAAATAAGCATACCACGCGCATTTGTATCAAATAAAGTAGCAATATCAAACCTTGCGCAAATGATAAAAAATAATCATAAAATAATTATGATTGGATGCGGATCAGCTTATCATTGCGGTCTTGCAGCAAAATATTTATTCTCCGAATCCGGAATCCAATCAGAGGTTTACGGATCGTATGAGTTTGCTCCTTTTCTGAAAAACGTAAATAACAAAACTCTCTTATTTGCCATATCTCAAAGCGGTGAAACTGCCGACACTCTCATTGTTACAAAACTCGCGAAAAAACAAGGTGCAACGATTGTTGCCATTGTCAATGCAAAAGGTTCAACCTTGGAACGGCTAGCGGATTATGTTTTTTCAGTCGGTGCCGGACCTGAAATTGCAGTTGTTTCAACAAAAGCATTTACCGCACAATTGGCAACATTATCGCTTCTTGCAAAGACATTAGAAAATGAAACAAACGATTTTGAGCTTGTTAAAAAAAGTTTAAATCAATGGTTAACAAACAATCAACATAACAAGATTCTTGCGATTGCAAAAAATTTAGTAGATCACGAACATATATATGTCATCGGAAAATATCTTAATTTTCCTGCTGCGCTTGAATTTGCATTAAAATTAAAAGAAACAAGCTATATTCATGCTGAAGCATTTGCGTCGGGAGAATTAAAACATGGAGTACTCGCACTCATTCAAAAAGGAACTCCCTGCTTCGTACTTACTGCAAATGATTCAATACGCGGAGAAGTTCTTTCCTCAGCTGCCGAAATGAAAGCGCGCGGAGCAATAACAATCGGTGTAGGTCCGCAAAATGCAAAAGAATTTGATTACTTTATAGAAACACCCAATACTCCTCCTTTTATTTCCATTTTTTTTAATATTATTGTTGGACAATTATTGGGCTATTACCTGGGAATCGGAAGAGGGGCAGATCCTGATAAACCACGTAATTTAGCAAAAAGTGTAACAGTGAAATAAAGGTATATACTATACTTAAAGTATGAATAAAAACACATTAAGATTGTGTTATTTTGGTTTTGTCTGTTTTTTTGTCATTGCTGCGCTACTTAGTTTTAATTTCCTACCAAAATCAGTTGTACAGATTCCGTCTTTTTTTCCCTCCCCCACTTCCGCTTCTCAAGCCCCTACTTCTCCGCCGTTTTTTAGTAGAGTTATACGCGTAATTGACGGCGATACCATTGAAATTGAAGATAAAAAAATCGTCAGATACATCGGCATTAATACCCCAGAAACAAAACATCCAAATAAAAGTATTGAGTGTTTTGGAAAAGAAGCAAGTTTGTTTAACAAACAACTGGTTGAAGGAAAATTGATTAAACTAGAAAGGGATGTGTCTGAGACTGATAAATATAAACGACTATTAAGATATGCGTGGATTGTTGAATCTGAAAATGCAACTCGAAGCGCAATATTTATAAATGATTTTTTGGTTAGACAAGGATATGCTTATGCTTCAACCTTTCCACCCGATGTCAAATTCAATTTACAGCTTATCGATGCACAACGTGAAGCAATGGAAAATAAAAGAGGGTTGTGGAATAAATGTAAATAAATAATTACACTTTTCTTTTTACAAGTTTATACATGGGCACAATTTCTCTGATTTCTCCATTTTCGCCTTCTATAATATTTGTTCCTGCAACCCGCTGATATTCTTCCAAATATCCTGAAAGAGCTTCTTGAGCATCCTTGATATCTTCTTTTAACTCATTCATCTTACCAGTAAGCGCCTCAACTGCCGGTTGTTTTAATATGCGTTGTTTAATCGCATTCCGTTCACGGACAATCTGTTTAACCTGATCAGATTTTGTGTGATACTCCGCGTCATTCTCAAATGAATCTTTAAACATTGAGGATTGCATTTTCATAGACTCTCTTAATTTTTCAATGTCACCCACATACCGATTAATTAAAGTAGTTAGTTCCACCATACTCATTGAACCTACGACTCCTTCTATCTCTTTTGGTTTATCTGCATTTTGATTTGTATCCATAGAGAATAACTATACAGGATTAACTTAAGAAAATTCAATACCATTTTGGGGTACGTTTTTGTATATAATTAAAAATAATATATGAGAATTTTTAAACGCCCGTCCATCGGTCTTGCACTAGGCGGCGGAGGACCTCGAGGTCTTGCCCATATTGGCGTTATCAAAATACTGGAAAAATATAATATTCCTATTGATTATATTGCGGGAACAAGCGCAGGTTCAATTATCGGATCGTTTTATGCAAAAACAAAAAATATCCGGGAAGTTGAAACATATATCCATAGTAAAAGCTGGTGGCAGATGGTGTCGGTTCTTGCCGATCCTTCACTTCATCAGGGTATATTAGGCGGAAACAAGGCGCGTGAATTTTTAGAAGGATTTTTAGGTAAAGATTTTCAATATGTTGATTTTAAAATTCCATTCAAAGCAATTGCAGTAAGTCTAAAAACGGGAAAAGCAGTTTCTTTTTCAAACGGCCAAGTTCTTCCGACAATATATGCAAGCTGTGCTCTTCCAATGATCTTCAAACCCGCGCTTATCGAAAATGACCTTTATATTGACGGCGGAGCAACCAATCCGGTACCCGTTGATGCCGCAAAAAAAATGGGAGCAGATATTGTCATAGCGGTTAATTTACAAAAAAAATATTTTGAACCTCACCTTACAGACTCAATTTCTTTCTTACAAGTCGGACAACTTTCGTTCACCCTTATGAGTCACAATCTTGCTCTTACTGATGTTAAAAATGCCGATATTATAGTTAACCCGCAGATAGAACACATTCATTGGAAGTCACTTTTAAATGAAGAGGAAAAAAAGAAAGGAGTACTTCTGGGTGAACTTGCAATGGAAGAACAAATCCAATCTTTAAACATTATTATAAAAAGCAAGCAACCTTTGATTACTTCATTTGTTCATAAACTCCATTCGATATTCAAATAATTTGTTTAATAACATTTTGTATTCCTGTTGAATATTGAAAAGCTTTTTTTGGCCTATATACAATCTCATCAGGCAATCCTGCTTGTTTTGCATATTTGCGAAGAATAATTTTTTCTATTCCTTTTTCTATCTTATACTGGGGTGGAACAGTAAGAGCAAAGCCGACAATATTTTTTTCTAAATACGGATTTATCAATGTAATACCAAAATGCTTTGCCATTGCACTATCTCGTTTTTTATCAACTTCAAGTAGCACTAAATCTTTGTTAATTTCTAAATTCACATCTACAACGGTTTTATATTTATGATATCCTGCAAAAAGTATATCGGGCCCTTGTCCGGTAAAAATATGCGTTATTCCCATTTCTTTTGCTTTTTCAAAAATGAGAAAATATCCTGATGCAAGTGAAATCTGCATCAGAGACACGGGAATATTTTCTTTCAATAAAATTGATTTTACTACTGGAAGAATATTTATGATTTTTTCTTTCGTCAGCTCAATCCATTCAAATGAAGTATGTAAATACCTGCACATAATTTTTACATATTTCAAATCTTTGGTATTTTCCGTTCCCATCGATAAAACTGTATAAGGAGAAAATATTCTTGAAACAAAATAGGTGATCAGAGATGAATCTATTCCGCCTGACAATAAAACCCCCGGCTTAACAACTGTTCGGGAATATGATTTAAATAATTCTGTTAAAATAGTGTTTAGCTGTTTGATGTAATCCTCCATGATGAGTTAATTATATCAACCAACAATTAATTATCACGCCTAAGATGTCATCCCAAACGAAGCCGAGGGTTTACCCTGTAAGGGGGGATCCCTCCACTCCGGTCGGGATGACAAAATATGTTGCTATTCTCGCGGCAAACCTCGAGGAATTAATTGCTTAAATTATATATTGCTGTATGTTTTACCCTAAAAACTTTCCCAGACAGTATGAACAAATACTTGTCGATCTGCTTTTGTATATACAAAACAATACCCGAAAAACACTCATTCCAAAAAATCTTATTCAACAAATTCATTCATATTTAAAAACTCACAGTAATCAATTTAACGGAACAGTTCCTTCATACTGGTGGTTGCAATTTATACTTTATCGACATAAGACAAAATTTAAGAACAGTTTTGTGAATATCATTAAGCCGCTTTTAACAAAAACAAAAACCCGATCGCTATCCGGAATTATTCCCCTCTCGTTATTTACCAAGGGAACCGGATGCCCGTTTAATTGTGCATATTGTCCAAATGAACCCGGTATTCCAAAAAGTTATTTATCTGATGAACCAGCCGTAATGAGAGCTCTTCGTCACGATTTTGATCCTTTTAGCCAAACACAGAGCCGACTCATTATGTTTTGTTTATCCAACCATCCTCTTGATAAGGTTGAAATAATAATAAAAGGGGGAACTTTTTCATTTTATTCAAAACAATATCGGACCCGTTTTGTAAATAATATATATAAATCTTGTAATACTGATGTTCAGCAATTAATCGCATTAGGAAAAACTTATTCAAAACCATCCTTAAACTTATTAGGAGAACAAAAAAATAACGAATCAGCACAATCACGAATTATTGGAATCAATATTGAAACCCGACCCGATTATATCAATCCATCAGAACTCAAATTTTTAAGAAAATTAGGCGTGACTCATGTTGAAATAGGCGTACAAGCGCTTGATGATAATATTTATAAACTTATTCGAAGAGGACATACTATTCAATCAGTCATAAACGCCACTCAACAATTAAAAGATGCCGGTTTTAAAGTTGGCTATCATCTTATGCTAAATCTTCCGGGAAGTACTCCGGAAAAAGATCTTCAATTATTGAAAAAAGCATTTGAAGATGACTCTTTTAAGCCCGATCATTTAAAACTGTATCCGACCGCCATAACCCCATTTACCGATATAAAAAAATGGTTTAAAACCGGAGCTTATAATCCATACGCATTATCAGAAATGATAAAAGTAATTATTGCGTTTAAAGAAAATACTGTTCCGGAGTGGGTAAGAATTGGCAGATTAACCCGAGATATTACAACAACCATGATGGAACATAAACAGTTCCCCCCAAATCTACGTGAACTTATTCAGAAAGAAATGAATCTAAACAAAATTCCTTGTAAATGCATTCGATGCAGAGAAATAAAAGATATAAAAATAACAGGAACAATTAATTTAAAAATTTTAAAATATCAAGCAAGCGGTGGAATAGAATACTTTTTAGAATATGTTGATGAAAAAAATTATTCTCTTGGTTTCTTGCGACTTCGAATTCCCTCTTATATTACAAACGATAAAATACAACCCATATATTCCGTTTTAAATAATGCATCTATTGTTCGAGAACTACATATTTACGGACAATCTACTGCAATCGGATCAAAAACAAAAAAAAATATTCAACATAAAAGTTTGGGAGAAAAATTATTAAAAAAAGCTGAAGAAATCACTCAAAAACAGGGATTAAAAAAAATAGTTGTTATCGCTGGAGTTGGAACACGCGATTATTACCGAAAATTTGGATATAAGATTAAAAATACATATATGGTTAAATTCTTCTAAGTTTATTAATGATTTTTATGTAATAAGCAGAATTTGATAAGATTGGGCTATAATTATTTAATTATCCCTAACAAATATTATGAATGATAAGCAAGAACCAATACAACAAACTCAGAATGATGAGGATTGCTATCATCTCGAAACCTTATCACAATCTTTTGATAAAAGAAAACCTTTTTTTGAAGAAAAATGGGTGCAAAAAGTAGAACCGTTATTAGATGCTAAACCTCAAGTTACAGACGACAAAGTAAATTATTTATTATGTGGTTCAACGGTATACTTGGCCTTGGCTTTATCCCAAAAAACAGAAGAAATAATAGACGATACCGACGAACAACCAATTAGAAAAACAGTTGATGTATCACCATTAACTCGGGCGGGATTATTAGTACCCTTACTTATTCCAGGAGACGTTGATATTGTATCGCTACAAGGCAATGAAGTATTGCCTGGATTTGATCCAGGTCTTAGAAAAACAGATTTGTTTTGGAAGCTAATGAAAGATGGAATGAGAAGAATGGTTCATAATCTCAATGGTAAAGAAGTTTATACAATTCATCCTGTGGATAATTTTGTCTTTAGACTAATTGCTCACGCAATGCCTTTGGTAGCAGATCATGCATTAGATAAAATTCCTAAAAAATTGGATCAAATTCTCCGCTCTCTTAAAGAAACTTGGCCCGAAGATGAAATAAGACAAAGAGCAATAGAAGCAATTAAAGTTATTAACAAAGTCAATCGAATGACTGACGAACAAATTATGAATGATCCTTTTTGGAATAAATTTATTTCCAATCCAACCCTGACTGACGTCGCTTCAAAAACAACGGAGCAATCATCTCGCTATCAATTTACTCTTGCTGATTTTTCTTCTCAAAAGTACAGCCCATTAATATTGGCAAGAAAAAATGGACTATTAATTACACTTCCCACCTTAAGCAATTTTCTTGATTCTTTACAAACAATCAAATAATTAACTTTTAAAATAGGTAGGACAAAATTTTAGATATTTTGTTCAATTTGTTCAAGAGATCAATTGGGATAGTGACACTTCTTATATTTTTTCCCACTACCACACCAACAAGGATCATTTCTATTTGGTTTATTTTGATTTTGACCTGGAGGAATAACCCGATACCCACCCTGTTCATTATTCTCTTCTGGTGAAATTTGATTTTGATTAGTTTTAGATACTTGAGACTCGACTGCTTTTTCTTTGACAACCTGTTTTTGGGAAAACGGATCAACTGAGGATGCGGATTTGAAAGACAACTCTTTTTCATCTGGAGTAAGATGATTATTAATCGGACTCTCACCTATTTCAATCTTAAATAATCTTCTTGTCACTTCATAATTAATATCGGAAATCAATTTTTCAAACATAGAAAAAGCTTCGTTCTTGTATTCAACTAATGGATCGAGTTGAGCATATCCGCGTAAATTAATACCTTCCCGCAGATCTTCAATTGCAGTTAAATGATCTGTCCAATATTTATCAATAGCTGATAAAAATACACTTTTAACTATTTCATTCCATAAAGTAGCTCCAAATTTTTGCTCGTGACTCTTATATTCATGTCTAATTTCTTTTTCAAAAGCGACTTGAATTGTGGTTACGCTATTATCTTTTTTTAATGCAACTATTTGTTTTTCTGATATCGGAATAATAAAATTAATTTCTTTAAAAACAGCATCCATTTGTTCTTCTGTTAGATGAGTTTCTAAAAAAGAATTTTGGTTAATTATTACACTGGATTCTTCTTGAAATACGGATAAAATTATTTCTTTGAACTGGGAATGATTTTCTTTTGCTAAAACTAATATTTTTTTCCGTAAAGAATAAATTATTTCCCTCTGCTTATTTAGTACATCGTCATAATCAACTAAGTGCTTTCTAATATCAAAATTAAAACCTTCAACTTTGACTTGCGCTTGTTCAATCGCTTTTGAAACCATCGAATGAGATAAGGGCTGATCTTCCGGAAATTTAAAAAAAGTCATAAGATTTGAAATTTGTTCACCACCGAATATTCTCATTAAATCGTCCTCAAGCGCAACAAAAAAACAAGTTTCACCCGGATCTCCCTGACGGCCGGATCGACCACGAAGTTGATTGTCAATTCTTCGCGACTCATGACGTTCAGTTCCAATGACATAAAGCCCGCCAAGCGAAACAACATCATCATGTTCTTTTTGCCATTTTTCTTTATCTTTAGGATTTTTTTGCTCACCTTCTTTTGTTTCAAACATTCCGCCAAGTATAATATCTACACCCCGGCCTGCCATATTCGTTGCAACAGTTACCGCATTCTTTTTACCGGCTCCTGCGATTATTTCTGCTTCTCTTTCATGATTTTTTGCATTGAGAAGTTCATGAGGAATACCTTTTTTTCTGAGCAGATTTGAAAGAAGTTCATTTTTTTCAATTGACGTTGTACCGATAAGAACAGGTCGGCCTTTTTGAAAATTTCGCGCAACATCTTCAACTATTGCATTATATTTCCCATTTTCAGTCTTATATATCATATCTGAATGATCTTTTCTGATCATCGGTCTGTGTGTTGGTATTACAATAACATCTGCCTTATATATCTTATGAAATTCTTCCGCTTCAGTTGCAGCAGTTCCTGTCATACCTGCAATTTTTTTATATCCGCGGAAGTAATTCTGTAAAGAAACTGTGGCTAATGTTTTTGATTCTCTTTGAATCTTTACGCCCTCTTTTGCTTCAATTGCCTGATGAATTCCTTCTGAAAATCGTCTGCCTATAAGAAGTCTTCCGGTAAATTCATCGACAATCACAATCTCACCGTCTTTTACAATATAATCTTTATTATTTTTAAAAAGTGTCTCAGCTTTAAGTGATGCTTCTATGTGAAATAATGTATCAAAATCTTTTTCATAAATATTACTTACACCTAAAACAGATTCTAAGTGAATGATGCCTTTTTCAGTAAGATTTGCCGTTCTTGATTTCTCATCAATTTTATAATCTTCCTTTGGATTAAGACTTTTTACCATCTGTGCATATTTAAAATATTTTGATGTATCTTCATCAAACGGAGCCGAAATAATATGCGGAGTTCTCGCCTCATCAATTAAAACTGAGTCTGCTTCATCAATTATTGCGTAGTAAAAACCGCGCTGCACTAAATCTTCAGGGGAACCGGCCATATTATCGCGAAGATAATCAAAACCAAACTCACTGTTTATCCCGTAAGTAATATCGGCCAAATATGCCTCTTTTCGGGTGGTGGATTTTAAATGTGATAATCTCCAATCATGAGCTTCTTTATCAATGTAATCAACGTCATATATAAAAGACTGATCTGAGATAATTGCCGACGTAGTCAATCCTAAAAACGCAAAAACAGCGCCCATCCAACCGGCGTCACGACGAACAAGATAATCATTTACAGTGACTAAATGCGCACCTTTTCCAAAAAGGGCATTATAATATAAAGCAGTTGTCGCTGATAATGTTTTTCCCTCACCGGTGCGTTGCTGCGCAATTTTGCCTTCATGGAGGGCAACTCCTGCCATAAGTTGGACATCATAATGACGTTCTTTTAAAACTCTTCTCGCAGCCTCTCTTACTAAGGCAAAAGACCAAGGAAGTAATTCTTCACTTTTTGAAGAATCATTTTGGATTATTTCCTGCAATCGCTTCGTCTCTTTCTTAAAATCAGCATCTTTTAATACCCGGGATTTGTCTTCAAGAAGATTAATTTGATCTACTTGAACTTGCATTCGACGAATTTGCTTTTCATTATAATCAAATAGTTTTTTAATAAAATCAAACATAGAGGTTAATTATACTTGAAAATATTAATAAGAAGATACGATACTATTTAATAAAATATTCTTGTGGAATTGCGACATATTTTTTTCCTGTTATTTTAACTTTTCCGGTTGGCTCTTTTCCTTCTGGTAAAATTCCAACAAAATGTATTGTATCTCCTTCTTTTATTTTTGAAAAGCCTGTTTTTTCAATCTCCAGCGTTTTAATATTCATTAAATACTGTTTGGTTGTTGATTCAATATCAATCGTAAACTCAACTTTATCCGGTGTCATGGCTACTATGAAATAACTCGATTTGTTAATTTCAATGATGATACCGGATTTAACCACATAACGATCATCTAAATAGACACTATTTGCCAAAATCGCCTTATCTAAAAGTGGTCCTGTGGCAATAATATAATTGTTTGGCTTGAGATCGTTTATTTTAATTTCTTTCTTTACACCGGTTGAGACATCGAATATTTGATTAAAAGAGGTGTCGACATTTATTTGAAATATTTTACTTTCAAGCCCTTCATAACCCGATACAGTTATCAAACTATCTTTAATGGTTTTAATAACGCCGCTGACTGCTTTTTGATCTTTTTTCCTTTCTTGCGCAACTTTATTTGCAACTTTTTCAATGAGATTTCTACTATTTATATCTTCAGGAGAAACCGTTGCAGATGGAGTCGAATCCTGAGCGTAAACATTGAATAAATAAACAAACAAAATCAAGGATAAGCCGGTAGTAAATAAAAATATTTTTTTCATTATGTTATTCCTCGATATAATAAACTCGTAACTCTTTTTCCTGAGATTTAAACTGTGTATCTTTCGGATAAGCAACAATGTGAATGACATTCTCACCTAAAGCAAGAGGAAATTCGGAAGAGAAAGAGGTTTTTGTACTATTTAATACAATGTCTTTGATGGGCGACTGGATCATAATTAAAGAATTTGCGCTTATTTTACCTGAAATTGTTATAAATTTTTGATTAACAATAACATTATTGGAAGGTGTTATTAAATCAAATGAAAAAATGCTACCGGTATGAGGAACTGGCGTAACAATTTGACTTTGATCATTTATATTTTTTTTATTTGAAATACTTGTGGATTTACTTTTTGTTCGCGAAACCATAACAAGCGACAAAACAATTCCAAATGTCACTCCCAATAATATTGCAATAGTTGTCTCTTTTTTCATAATGAATACTTACATAATAAACTAAATAAAAATATCTGTCAAACTACTTCCTAACGTATTTGATTTAAAACGCGAGGTATCATATCTATGAGGTCGTCATTATTATACCAAGTTCCTTTTTGATTGTATAAGTTATCTGCGGCACCTTTCAAAATAATCGATGAAATTACAGCGGAAATTAGCGGATCTGTGTGAGAATAAAATGACGCCGTTAATCCCGCCAATATATCGCCAGTTCCTCCTTTTGTCAGACCAGAATTTCCCCCTTTTGTAATATATACATCATTACCATCAGTAATAACATCATCGATCATTTTGACCAATAAAATACAATTGTATTGTTTCGCAATTGAAGAAATCGCTGCAATAATTTCACTTTCTTTTTGATTAACAGTCAAATCCACTCCAAATAAAGTATTAAATTCTTTTATATGAGGTGTTAAAATTGGTTTTTCTTTAAGTTGTAACAACCATTTTTTATCCATCATTTGTAATACTCCGGCATCTAAAACATATTTTTTATTTAAAAAATGGGAAAGTAAATATTCAGTGAAATAATATGTAAAGTCAGATTCGCTATTTTTTTGCATATTTAAAATCTGTAAAAAATCAAGATTATGAAAAACTGATTTGACATCTCCACGCATCATCCCTGGTCCGACCAACACAACATCATCCTCCTCGATGTAAACAGGAAGATCTTTTTGTTGAATGACTATCCCATTTTGAAACTTCTTTTTTAAAGAAAGCATTACGCCTCCATTTTCTATTGTTGAACAATAATGAACCATATCCACAAAATGTGACGCAATTTCAGCGGCCCATATTGACGCACTGTGAAATAATGAAGAACCACCGACTACTAACAATTTTCCATTTTGACCTTTATGTGAATTTGCTTGTGACAATACTACTTTTTGCAATATAGGTAAAATTGCATTTTTATCCGAACTTTTTATCAAATTGATTCTCATAAGAAAAAAATAAACTGACTCAAATAAATAGCGTCTTTTAGGTATAATTATATCCTATGTCCATAAATCATATTCAACTACGAAAATTATACGCTGACTTTTGGAAGTTAAATAATCATAAAGAAATTCCTGCAATCCCTCTTATTCCCAAAGATGATCCAACAACTCTTTTTACCGGTTCCGGAATGCAACAACTAGTTCCCTATCTGCTCGGCGAACCATCATCGCTTGGAAAACGATTATACAATATTCAACGCTGTCTCCGCGCTCAAGATATTGAAGAGGTCGGAGATAACCGTCATGATACTTTTTTTGAAATGATGGGAAATTGGTCTTTGGGAGATTATTTCAAAAAAGATCAATTGGAATGGCTCTGGCAATTTTTAACTCAAAAACTATTTATTCCAAAAGAAAAATTGTATGTTACTGTTTTCGCAGGTGACAAAAAAAATAATCTGGATCCCGATAACGAATCTTATGAAATTTGGAAAATATTGGGAGTACCCGAAGATCATATTTTTAAATACGGACCGGAAAAAAACTGGTGGTCACGTGCGGGTACTCCGGACAATATGCCCACAGGAGAACCAGGCGGACCTGATTCTGAAGTTTTTTTTGAATTCACTCAGGTTCAACATAAGAAAGAATATGGTGAAATATGTCACCCGAACTGTCAATGCAACCGATTTCTAGAAATAGGAAACTCTGTATTTATGCAATACAAAAAGGAAAAAAATGGCTCCTTTTCCCCACTTCCCTCTTTAAACGTAGATTTTGGCGGTGGTCTGGAACGAATAATTATGGCAATTGAAAATAAATATGATTTATTTTTAACAGAACTATATTCTTCAATGATTAACATCATAGTCAAGGAGAGTGGAATAACATATGAAACAAATATGTCTAGTATGAGAATAATTGCAGATCATATTAAAACTGCTACTTTTATGGCAAGAGAAGGAATTGAACCGTCAAATAAAGAACAGGGATATATTATGCGCAGACTTATTCGAAGAGCAGTAGTAAAAATGCTTGAATTAAATATTGTTCCGTCTAAAATTATTCCTCAGCTATGCCAAGATGTTTTTGATAATTATAAATCAGTTTACTTCAATGAAATTGATATTACAAAAATATACTTATCGATATCAAAAGAATCTGAATCATTTCAAAAAACTGTTAACAAAGGTGTAAAACTTCTTCAAACACATGAAGATATAAACGGAGAATGGTTATTTAATCTAAAACAATCTTTTGGTTTTCCGATTGAAATTGCTATTGAACTTCTAAAAAAATGGGGAAAAAATATTAATGAATCTCAGCTAAAAACAGATTATCACACCGCATTTATTAAACACCAAAATCTATCCCGATCTTCATCTGCAAATAAATTCAAGGGGGGACTGGCAGATACAAGCGAAAAAACACTGAAATACCATACTGCGACACATCTTCTCCATCAAGCTCTTTTCACAATTCTCGGAGATGAGGTTCGTCAAGAAGGCTCAAATATTACCGGTGAGCGGTTACGTTTTGATTTTTATCTTTCCCGAAAACCATCCGAAGAAGAAATAAAAAAAGTACAGCTATTAATAAATGAAAAGATAAGGGCAGAACTTCCAGTAACAAATAAAATTCTTCCAAAAAATAAAGCATTACAGTTCGGGGCTAAATCATTTTTTCGAGAAAAATATCCCGATATGGTAAAAATATATTTTATTGGGGATTTTTCAAAGGAATTTTGTGGAGGACCACATGTTTCAAATACAAAAGAAATTGGAGAAATCTCTCTATATAAATTCGAAAAAATTGGAAGTAATTTATACCGTATTTACGCCAAATAAATCAGAATGAAAATTGCTGATAGAATATATGACACATTTAATATTACGTCCCCAGTTATTCTCGAAATAATCAAATCAACCCCTCTCCAAAGACTAAAACACATTTCACAAATGGGTCCTCCCAATAAGTTTTATCATATAAAAGGCTATTCAAGATACGAACACAGTATTGGAGTTATGCTTCTATTAAAACATCTGGGCGCTTCTGAATCCGAACAAATAGCCGGACTAATCCATGACATATCCCATACTGCATTTTCACATATTATTGATTGGGTTATTGGAACAGGTCATATCGAATCGTATCAAGATGACCAACATATGAAAATGGTTGAACAATCAAAAATACCATCTCTCCTTATTCGCTTTGGAATAAATCCTCACACTGTTCTTGACTATAAACATTTTTCTCTTCTTGAGCAAAATATTCCCAACTTATGCGCAGATAGAGTTGATTATGCTCTCCGTGAATTTCCATTAGAAATTGCAAAAATGTGTTATCACAATTTAGTAGCTATAAACAATCAAATAGTGTTCAAAAACAAAAAATCTGCACAATTGTTCGCGACACACTTTCTTTTAAGACAAAAAATTCACTGGGGGGGATATGAAGCTGTAACCCGGTACACATTGTTTGCAAAAGCTCTTCGTTTTGCTCTCGAAGACAGTCTGATTACAATAAATGACTTTATGGATGATGAAAAAAAAATATTATCTAAACTCACAAAAAGCAAAAATGTGTCTTTGATAAGGATTCTCAGCGTTCTTAGAAATAAAGATCTTTCTTATTTATCTAAAAGTACAGTTGCGACTCAAAAAAAATTTCGATATGTTGACCCCTTGTATCTTGAAAATAATAAAGTGCTTCGACTTACTAAAACAGATTCTAATTTTGTACTCCAAACACAAAAAGCAAAAGAAGAAAATCAAATCGGTATTAATGGCGGTATTGTATAATTATTCATATGAAAAAACCAGCTTGCACATTTAATGACTTTTTAAAACTGGACTTTCGGGTAGGAGAAATAATAGAAGTAGTAAATGTACCCGACTCTTCAAAATTGTTATTGTTACATGTTGATTTAGGTATTGATTATGGAGTTGTTGAAATTCTGTCAGGAATTGCAAAATACGTATCGTTAAACGATTTAAAAGGAAAAAAAGTTCCGGTAGTTGCCAATCTTGAACCAAAACCTATGGCGGGAAAGATTTCAAATGGTTTTATTCTTATGGCCGATTTGACAAATCACACTCCTTCTCTTATTTTTGTTCCTTCAAGTATTCCTAACGGAACAGTCATTTGTTAGAAAATAAAAAATCGTGTTGACATATATTAAAAAATAATGTTTAATCATAAATTATGAGAAAAAAAATAGTTTCCCACAAACCAACATTACATACTGAAGTAAAAAAAACTGAATCTTCAGATTTAAAAAAATTTAATAAAACGCCTATTCTTGTGATCCTTGGGCTTATCGCTGTTTTTCTCGTAATAAAAATTGTAACTATGCAAACGGGGCCCTCAATGGATTCGATAAAAAACAAAGTTTTACCAGATGTCATTAAAAAAATCATTGGGAATCCTGATCAAAAATTTAAAATCGGAACTGTAAAAGAAATAAATGGTGTATATGAATTTGAACTTGAATTAACAGGCGCTACTGCACAAAAATATACTTCTTATATAACAAAGGACGGAAAAATTCTTTTTACTTCAGGAATAAAACTGGATAGTTTGAACAAAACCCCAAGCGATACTCAACCGTCTCCTGCAAAAAAAGTAAGCTGCAATGATTTACCAAAAAGTGAAAAAGCAAATCTAACTGCATTTATTGTTGCAGATTGTCCATTCGGCTTACAAATGCAAAGAGTAGTTAAAAAAACAATAGAAGAAGCAGCAGATCTTAGTTCTTCTCTTAGCATAAAATATATCGGCTCAATTTCAAATGGAAAAATTGTTTCTATGCATGGAGATAAGGAAGCTCAAGAAAACTTAAAACAAATATGTATTCGCGAAGAACAAAACGAAAAATACTGGCCTTATGTTACATGCTACATGAAAGAGGGAAAATCTGACGATTGTAACGCAACTGCAGGAGTTAATAAAGCAAATGTCGATGCTTGTATGTCCGATTCAAAACGTGGACTTGCTTTTGCACAAAAAGATTTTGATATAGCAACAAAATTTAATGTAAGCGGTTCACCGACATTACTATTAAATGAAAAACAAACTGTATCTGAATTTGACTTCGGAGGACGCAATGCAAACAGTTTAAAAGAAATTGTCTGTTGTGGAAGTACTTCAAAAGGAGAATCATGCGGAAAAACACTATCAAATACCGATATGGCAACAGGCATGTCTTTGACTGAAGAGTCTTCAACAACTAATTCAGGAACAGCAGCAAATTGTGGAACACAATAAAAAAAACCTTTTAACTGGTAAATTTTTTCAATTCTTCTTTGTAATGAGTATTATTGTAATTTCGATGATCTTTTACTGGCATATAAAAATCCGTTAATTTACCTAATGATAAAGCAAATATTGCTTTATTAAATTAAAAGGAGAGGATTTTGTTGTGCTCTTAACGGGAGTCGAACCCGTGATTTACAGGTTGAGAACCTGTCGTCCTAGGCCACTAGACGATAAGAGCTGACTCTAAATCTAATACTCTCACCTTACCTTTAAGGTTGCAAACTGGAGTAAGATAGATGTATAATTATAACATTGATTTTATCTTTTATGAAAAAAGTACAATTAACACAAGAAGGATATCAATTGCTAAAAAAGGAACTGATATCACTGAAAGAACAGAAGCTTCCATTAGCCATTGATAAGCTGCAAAAAGCCCGATCTATGGGTGATTTAAAGGAGAATAACGCATACTCTTCAGCAAGAGATGAATTATCTCTTATGGAAGGAAGGGTTCAGGAAATTGAAGAGATTCTTAAAAATGTTGAAGTAATTAGTCAAATTTCAAATATAAACGAAATCTCAATCGGGGCACATGTAACAATCGAAGTTGAAGGAAACAGGGAACAGTTTCATATTGTGGGAGAGTACGAAGCTGATCCTATGAATAAAAAAGTATCCCATACATCCCCTATCGGTCAGGCTCTTATCGGTAAAAAAATCGGAGATACAGTTCAAGTTGAAATTCCATCCGGCAAAATAATATATAAAATTATTGAAATAAAATAAAAACTTATTTAAATATTTTTTTTATTGCTGAAAACCCTGCCTCAACCTCATTTTCATGAAGCAAAATAGTAAACTCCGTATTTGTTGATACCACATCAATGACATTAACATTGTTCCACGCTAATGCTTTAAGAATTCGATAATACACTCCGGGTGTTTGAACATTTTCTTTTGGAAGTCGAATGGTAATTGCAGTTAAATTTTCCAACCATGCGATTAGTTTTTCTTTATAAAAGATTTTTTTAAGTTGCGGATAAAAGGATGTGTTAATTATTAAAGCCGTTTCAAAAACACCTTGAGTAATAGCACAGAATAAATCTTTTGTATAGGTAGACGGATGAAATAATTTTCCGACTTTTTCAATTAATCCATCAGAATTTTCATATGTTATTTCTACCAACTGTGAACGTAAAATTATTTCAGGTCGTTGATTAAAACACATATTTTTTTCATCAATCATTTTCATTGAGGTTTTAACCCGTTTTAAAGCCATTATTATTGCTCCTATTTCAACACTTTTCAGGAGTTGTTTTTCAATGTCAGATTTTAATAACCGTGCATATGAAGAAAGATTAATAATATCTATTTGGAGAGCTTCTTCAATAAAAGGTTTATTTCGTATCGTTTGTTTAACAATTTCTGAGATAGTAATCATATTGTTAATATTTTAACATTAAATATATTTTTTGTACATTTTTGTTAAAAAATTGACATTTTTTAAGCTATGACTATAATCAATTTATTAATAATTTATTAACTGTTATGTTAAACAATGTTTCAATATGCCCTGTCTGCGATGCCCATATACATATTCCAAAAAATACTGAGATATCGGAAATTATTAATTGTTCCGATTGTACAAGTCGACTTGTTGTTAAAAATATTAAAAATAATCTAGCAGTTCTTCAGCAAGCTCCGGAAATCGAAGAAGACTGGGGAGAATAAATATGATAACAATTGGCCTTCTACACTCAACTATTCGAGGCGACGAAAAACTTATCATTCAGGCTGCAAAAAAAAGTAATGTAAAAATCGATTTAATAGATATTAGAAATGAAATATTTAACCCAAATAAATCTCACTATAATTTTAACACCGCATTACAAAGGTCTGTCTCAACGATAAAAGGTACGTATGCCACACATTATTTTGAATCAATTGGAATTCAAGTTATCAATTCTTCAAGTGTAACGCAAATCTGCGAAGATAAATTTTATACCTCTTTACAGTTAAATCGACACAATGTTCCCACTCTGCAATTTGCAATGGTTTTTACTTTTCAAGAGGCCCTTAAAACAATTGAAATGATGGGGGGATTCCCTGTTGTCATTAAACCACCGCTCGGTTCATGGGGACGATTACTTGCAAAAGTAAACGATAAAGATTCGCTTGAATCAATAATTGAGCATAAAGATGTTTTAGGTTCGCCTCACCAAAAAGCTTTATATATTCAAGAGTATATTGATAAACCAGGAAGAGATATAAGATCTTTTGTTATAAATGGAAAAGCAATATGCGCAATATATCGGAATTCAATCCATTGGATAACAAATACTGCCCGAGGAGGTCATGCAGAAAACTGCCCCTTAACAAAAGAGATAGTATCGCTTTCCAAGAAAGCTTCAGATGCGGTCGGCGGAGGAATACTTGCAATGGATATTGTCGAAACATCTGAGGGGATAAAAATAAATGAAATAAACCATACAATGGAGTTTAAAAACTCAGAAATACCTACCGGTATGAGTATTTCGAAAGAAATTATTGATTACTGCATTCATATAGAAAAAACAAAATGATAAATGTCTCAATTATCGGCGGATCTGGTTATGCAGGTGGAGAATTACTTCGAATTCTCCTTAATCATCCCAAAGTAAATATTAAACAGATTACATCAAGACAATTTTGTAATATGCAGGTGTCTTTTGCCCATCCTAATCTGCGAAAAAGAACAAATTTAATTTTTTCTTCACCGGAGAAATTAGATAAAACTGATCTCATTATTATTGCTTTACCCAACGGTATATCAATGTCAAAAATGAAACAATTGATTAATATATCGCCCAAAATTATTGATTTAGGTGCTGATTTTCGCATACATGATCAAAAAACTTTTGAAGAATGGTATGGTCAAAAACATACTTTGTCAAAACTTCTCAAATCATTTATTTATGGTATTGCAGAGATACATCGGGAAAAAATCACAAGATCTTCTTATGTTTCATGCGGCGGATGCGAAGCAACCGTCTCCATCTTATCTCTTTATCCTTTAATAAAAAATGAAATTATTAAAAATAATATTATTATTGATGCAAAAATGAGCAGCTCTCAAGCTGGATTAAGACCGACGCACTCATCACATCATCCTGAACGAGCAGGCTCAGTTCGATCATATATGCCATCAGGACACCGTCACACTGCAGAAATAATTCAAGAACTATCATTCTTCTCAAAAAATAAACTAAATATCGCCATTTCCGCAACAGCTATTGATATGGTTCGCGGGCTTTTAGTTACTATTCATACAATTCCTGAAATCGGAATAACAGAAAAAGATGTCTGGAAAGCATATAGAAAAGAATATAAAAATGAACCGTTTATCCGTATTATTAAAGAAAAACAAGGAATTTATCGATATCCGGAACCAAAAATTCTGCAAGGAACAAACTACTGTGATATTGGATTTGAAATGGATACAAAAACAAACCGACTCGTTGTGATCGGAGCAATAGATAATTTGGTAAAAGGCACTGCGGGTCAAGCAGTTCAGGCAATGAACCTCATGTATGGTTTTCCGGAGACAATGGGATTAGAATTTTCGGGATTGCATCCAATTTAAATAATATATGACAAGAGCGGAAATAATAAGCGCGGTGCGATCAAATTTTTGTGGCATTGTAGATACAACACTACGCGAAGGAGAACAATTTGCAGGAAAAGGATATTATAACAATCAGGGAGAAACTGTTTTTTCTCCGGCTGAATTTACACCACAACAGGGAATTGACATCCTTAGTATGTTAAAATACATTGGCGTTGAATATGCTGAAATACCCAATCCGCTTGCCCCAGGAATGGATGAATACATAAGACATCTTACTCATCAATCTCACCGTCCACTTCTGCTGTCGCATATCCGTAATCGGACTCAGGATTTACAAGCTGCACAAGCTGTCGGAGTTGACGGAGTGAATTTTTTAACAACCGTAGATGAAGCCCGACTTCAACAGATGCATGTTAATTTGCCTGAATACCTAGATCAACTAAGGGCTAACATTTTTCAAGCTCAAGAAGCAAATCTAGAAACTCGAGTTAGTGTTGAGCACACATCTGACGCAGATCTTGAAAAAACAATGCAAGTTTATCGCTTAGCTGATTCAATGAAAGTTAATCGCATCGGAATTGCGGATACCCGAGGAATCTGGACCCACTGGGAAGTTGCAGAAATAGTAAAGAATTTAGCACGGGAGATAAAATATTCAAAGATTGAGGTGCATTTTCACAATGACTTTTTAAGTGCAATTGCCAATTCTGTTGAAGCTTTGGTCAACGGAGCTTCATGGACAGATACAACATTGGGGGGATTCGGTGAAAGAACCGGCATCACACCTTTGAGCGTTCTTTTAGCCCGACTCCACCAGCTACATCCAGACCTTGTTAAACAATATAACCTTAGTCTTTTGAAAGACGCGGAAATGTACGTTGCAAATGCTTTAGGAGCTGATTTACCTGTCAATATAATAACGGCACCGAATGCTTTTGCTCATAAAGCCGGTATACATATAAATGGTGTAATACATATCGGACCTTCTCTATATGAACCGATTGATCCGTCAATATTAGGAAACCACCGACACCTGAGAACAAATACAAGAATATCCGGAAAAACAACAAATGATCAAGCGACTGCTTTTTTAAGTCAAAATCAATAAATTTTTTGTATATATGATCCTAATTAAAATAGGCGGTGGAAAAAATATTAACTGGAACTACATTGCTGAAGATATTGTACAGTTAAGAAAAAAAGAAGAAATCATAGTGGTTCATGGAGCAAGTGAAACTCGGGATAAGATTGCAAAACAATTAAAAACACCGACAAAGACAGTAATATCCCCTTCCGGAATTTCAAGTGTATTAACTGATCAGAATGCCATTGATATATTTCTTATGACCTATTCGGGTTTAATAAACAAAAAAATAGTTGCAGTATTTCAAAAAAACGGCATAAATGCAATCGGACTTTCAGGAGTTGACGGTAAACTTTTTCAAGCAAAACAAAAAAATAATATTTTAATAAAGAAAGGGCGTAAAACTAAATTAGTTACAAGTAATCTCACTGGACGAGTCGAAGTAATAAATATCCAACTATTACATTTACTCTTATCAAATAATTATACCCCTGTTCTTTGCCCCCCTGCCATAAGTTATGAGGATAATATCGTTAATGTAGATAATGATTGGACAACAGCTGTCTTAGCCGGAGCTCTTACAATTAACAAAATTATTGTTCTATTTGAAGCACCGGGAATGCTAAAAAATTATCAAGATGAAAAATCAGTTATTCCTCTTATAGACAAAAATGAACTAAATACAATGAAACCCTTTGCCCATGGAAGAATGGCAAAAAAAGTTCTTGGAGCACTCAGGGCTTTTGAACTTGGAGTTAAGACAATTTATTGGGGTGATGGAAGAGTAAAAAATCCAATTATTAATCTTTTATTAGGAAAGGGAACAATAATTAAATAATCATATGAAAAATGATCAACTCTTAATAAACAGATACATTGTAAATACATATCCAAATCGACAACTTACCATTAATCACGGTAAGGGAGTTTATCTTTATGATGACGATGGAATAAAATACCTTGATATGATGAGTAATTATGGAGTAAACATCTTTGGTTATAATCACAAAGATATAAGTAAATCCCTTAACTCTCAGATACTAACATTAATAAATCTGCATGGTAGTTTTAATAATAAAATAAGAATGCTCGCTTCTAAAGAGTTAATTAAACGCTGTGGACAATCCTACTATAAAGTCTATTGGTCGAACTCGGGTTCTGAAGCAATTGAGGCAGCCTTAAAATTCGCAGTTTTAACAACTCAAAAAAAAAGATTTATTGTATGCAGTCATGCATATCACGGTAAAACTCTTGGAGCATTATCTGCTACTTCAGGAGAAAAATATAGAGCTCCTTTTATGCCGTTATTATGGGAATTCGTTCGTATTCCTTATAACGACGCATCTTCACTTGAACAATTGATAGATAATAATACTGCTGGTTTTATTGTTGAACCGATACAGGGCGAGGGGGGCATATTAATTCCTCATCAAAATTATTTGAAAAAAGTCGAACATATTTGTGTACGAAAAGGAATTTTACTAATACTGGATGAAATTCAAACAGGAACAGGAAGAACCGGATATTTTTTAGCATCTCAAGAAAATAATATAAAAGGAGATATCGTATGTTTAGGAAAAGGAATTTCAGGAGGCTTGCCAATAGGAATTACTATTGTCAATAAAAAAATTGCTAAAAGAATACCAAAAAATAGTCATACGTCAACTTTTGGAGGTAATCCACTCACCTGCACAGCCACCTTAGAAACACTTCGCTTACTTACTGAATCCCGTCTAAAAAGAAATCTGTATTTAGGTAACTTTTTTGTTGAACAACTTTCTTGTATAAAATCGCATCTTATTAAACAAGTCCGAGGAAGGGGACTTATGATCGGAATCGAGGTAACTGATAAACGAAATGAAATATTAAAATTATTTCAATTGAATCGTGTTCTCGTAATACCCGCAGGAGAAAATGTTATCCGTTTCTTACCTCCATATATTATCAATAAAAAACATATTATGGCAATAATAAAATGTACCCAAAAGATTTTCAGTAATATATAAAGATTGTATGTGCAGATTTCTCTTAGCAAAATCAAGTGGCCTATTTCAACCTTCTACACTCCTCTATCCTTTTACAAAAATGGCAAAAAACAGCAAAACATATGAAGGTGACCGGCAAAAAGATGGTTGGGGAACATCTTGGATCGATTCTCACAACATGTTCCGTGTACACAAATCATTAAATCCTGTTTGGAAAGATCATTCGGTTTTCAAATCTTTTAATTCAACAAATATGCTTTCCATCCATGCAAGAAGCACCTCTTTCCAAAAAGATAAGGGAGTAATTTCATTTAATCAACCATATATTAGCAGTTCTTTTTCATTTGTATTTAACGGCTTATTAAAAAAAGTGTCTCTCAGTGTACCGGGTAAAATTGGAGCTGAAAAAATATGGAATCTTTTTAAACAAATACAAAAAAATTGCGAACCTGCTAACACGCTTAAAATACTAAGAAACAAATTAATTTCGAGTTCGAAAGAAATTCAAGCACTAAATATCGGATTGTGTACCAATAAAAATATTTATGCTCTTTGTTATTTTACAAAGCATCCAATATATTATCAACTTCACTATATCAATACTCCAACAATAAAGATTATTTCGTCGGAACCAATTGAGGGATACGAATTTAAATCAGTTCAATCAGGAACAATTCTCTCATTATAAATAAAAATATATTGTAAAATAGACACATGATATGGGTTGATAGGGAAGTAAAAAAAATTAAAGAAAGTTCGAATAACTCTCAATGGGTTAATGATGCAAAAACACCTTCCGGAAAAATCCATGTTGGATCACTGAGAGGCGTTGTCATTCATGACTTAATTCACAAAACTCTTCTGGAAAACGGCATAAGATCTGAATTCACATATGGCTTTGATGAGACTGATCCGATGGATTCTCTCCCTTCATATCTTGACAAAACAAAATGGGAAAAATATATGGGGATGCCCCTATACCTGATTCCGTCTCCGGAAAACGGATTCGAGAATTTTGCACAATATTACGCCAAAGAATTCCAACATGTCTTTGAAGAATTAAATTGTCATCCGAAAATAATCTGGGCATCAGAACTTTATAAAAGCGGAAAAATGAATGAAGTAATTAAAACATTACTTGATAATACCTCTCGAATCAGAGAAATCTTTGTAACAATTACAAAAAAACAAAAACCGACTGACTGGCATCCATTTCAACCCATTTGCGAAAAATGTCATAAAGTTGGAACAACATACGTTTACAAATGGGATGGAACATTTGTATATTACGAATGCAAACCGCATATGGTTGATTGGGCTGTGGGATGCGGCTATAAAGGAAAAATTTCTCCGTTTAATGGAAACGGGAAAATGCCTTATAAAATTGAGTGGCCCGGTAAATGGAAAATTCTTGGCGTAACTATTGAATGGTCAGGAAAAGATCATATGTCAAAAGGAGGATCGTATGATATTTCATCGACAATTGCAAAAGAAATATTAAAAATTATCCCACCTTATGCTGTTGGTTATGAACATCTTTTGATTGGAGGCCGCAAGATGTCATCTTCAAAAGGAATCGGATCTTCAGCAGAAGAAGTTTCTCAAATCATTCCTTCTGCACTCCTACGATTCTTATTAGTACGTACCCCGGCAAATACTCACCTTGATTTTAACATATATGGAGACACTCTTCCCAATCTTTTCGACGATTACGATAGATGTATGAACGCATATTTCGATAAAATCGAAAATAAAATCCCCACTGGAAAACAAGGAGAAGTATTGCTGGATTTTGCACGGATTTTTGAATTATCACAAGTGCAAAAGCTCCCAAAAAAACGATTATATATACCCCGTTTTAGAACAATATCGAATATTTTAAAAACAAAAGGAAATCCTCAAGAGCATATACAGCAACAGCTTGATCGACAACTAACCGAAGATGAACAAAAGATGTTTGATGAGCGGATAAAATACGCATCTCTCTACTTAAAATCTTATTCTGAAATAATAAAACCAGATTCAGAATCAGTAAAAAATACTATTACATTTACATCCATACAAAAAGAATTTTTAGAACAGTTGCATCAGGATTTTTTAAAATTAAAAAATCCTGACCAAGAAGAAATTCAAAATATTTTTTTTCAACTAATAAAAAAGACCAATATAAAACCAAAAGAAGCATTTACTGCTTTTTATCAAAAAATAACCGGACAATCATCCGGACCTAAAGTTGCAGATCTCATTTTAGATTTAGGAGTTTCTAAAGTAATACTTCTTCTCAATACAAAAATAAAAAATAACTCAATAAATAATTCAACAAAATTAATACCTGATTTTAATGATCAAACTTTTTTTAGCATTGATCCTGAGGTAAAAAAAATATACCCTTCAATCTCTATCGGTTTTGCAATAATAAAAAATGTTCATATTCAAAAACAAAATGATAATTTAAATAAGGAAATAGAAAAATTTATTCAAACTCAACAACATCTTACAAACGACCTCATAAGTTCTTTTCCGGAAGTGTTAAGCTATCGAAAACTCTATAAAGAAATGGGGATTGATTGGCATTCAAGAAGACCTTCACCTGAAGCGCTCTTACGGAGAATATCCCAAAAAAAAGAATTGTATCAAGTCAATACGTGCGTTGATGCATACAACTTAGTTGTAATGAATCAGAAAGTATCTGTTGGAGCTTTTGATTTGGATCAAATCCAATTTCCTACCATATTGAAATTCCCGAAGAATACTGACCAGATTTTTTTACTGGGAGATTCCGAACCGACAACATATAAATCAACCGAGCTCGCCTATTTCGACAAGCAGGGAGGGTACAATATTGACTTTAATTATCGTGATGCTCAGCGGACAAAGGTTACCGAAAAAACAACTAACATCCTTATCAATGTTGACGGTATTTATGACATTGACAGATCTCGGGTTGAACAATCACTTCAAGAAACAATAAAAATAATACAAACTTATTGTGGAGGCGTTGTTGATAAGATCGGAATTACAATATAAAAAGCGCATGAAAAAAATTCTTATTGCGACTCATAACAAAGCCAAACTTGGAGAAATTATGTTAGGTGTTACCCTGTTAATAAATAAAGGTTGGAAAATCTATTCGTTAAACGATCTTCACATACTTAAGGATCCTGAAGAAACAGGAAAAACATTTGAAGAAAATGCAGAATTAAAAGCCAAATATTATTCTCAAATCAGTAAAATGCCGACAATAGCCGATGATGGAGGTTTAATGATTGACCATCTTCAAGGAGAACCGGGAGTAAAATCAAAACGATGGATGGGATATGAAACAACTGATGAAAATCTTATCCAATATACACTTCAGCAATTAATCAATGTTAAAAAAAACAACCGAACTGCATATCTTCAAACATGTTTATGTTACTTCGATCCCCTTTCAGGAAAAATTATCAAAGAAAGTGAACGAATCAAAGGATATATTGCGGAAAAACAAAGTAGAAAACCAACATATGGTTATCCTTTCCGAGCTCTATTTGTTGTTGACACATTCAACAAATATTATGACGAACTTACAGATAAAGAACATCAGAAAATAAACCATCGGATCAAAGCGCTAACTCGATTAATCAATAAAATATAAATAGATTTGTTACAATAAGAAAATGCTATCCATTGCTTATATACGAGCTAATAAACAGAAAGTAATTGATGCTGCGATTCATAAAAATCGCAGTATTGATATAGACAAGATAATTATTCTTGATGATAAAAGATTAAGTTATATTCAAATAATTCAAAAACTCAGAGAAGAAAAAAATCTTCTTGCAAAAAAACCTTTCTCTGAAGAAATAAAAATACAAGGAAAATTGTTAAAAGATCAAGTCAGAGAAAATGAAAAACAGCTATCAATAATTGAATCTGAACTTAATCAACTCCTGCTTTTTGTACCCAATGTACCATTAGATGAAATACCTATAGGAAAAAATGAAACACAAAATGTCGTGATAAAAAAAGTAGGAAATATACCACATTTTACTTATAAACCATTATCATATATTGAAATTGGGAAAAAATATCATCTTTTTGATCTTGAACGCGGAGGTAAAGTATCTGGATTTCGAGGTTATTTTTTAACAAATCAAGCAGCAACTTTGCAAATGGCAATCCTCATGTATGTGTTTCAAAAGCTAACCCACAAAGGATATACTCCAATAATCGCTCCGGCAATTGTTAAAGGATTTACATTGTTTGGTAATGGTCAATTTCCATGGGGAGAACAAGAGGTATATAAGTTAAATGATGATGATGCGTATCTTGCAGGAACCGCAGAAGTTCCTGTTACATCTTATTATTCCGGTGAATTTATTAAGGAGGAAGACTTACCAAAAAAGTTTGTAGCCTTTTCTCCGTGCTTTCGAAAAGAAGCAGGCAGCTATGGAAAAGATACGGGGGGATTATACCGTGTGCATGAGTTTTGGAAAGTTGAACAAGTTATCATTGCAAAAAATAACATAGAAGAATCACTCCAAATTCATGAAGAATTACAAACAAATTTAGAAGAAATTCTCAATGATTTTAAACTACCGTATCAAAAAATGCTTATGTGTACAGGAGATATGGGTGAACCACAAATAAAAAAATATGATACGGAAATTTGGATTCCTTCACGAAACGCTTATGGCGAAATTGCATCTAACTCAATTATGGGCGATTTTCAAACAAGAAGACTAAAAATTAAATACCGGAAAAAAACCGGAGAAACCGAACACTGTTTCAGTTTAAACAATACTGCCATTGCATCTCCCCGAATATTAATTTCAATCTTAGAAAATTTTCAACAAGAAGACGGCTCCATCGATATTCCTGAAGTTCTTCATCCTTTTACCGGATTTAACAAAATTGCATAAATAAAACAATCCGGGTCAATGTGATACTGTCGGAAACGGCGTAATACCATACAGATATTCTCTACAGCTTGCCTTACTTTCTGTTCCTTTTGCAAAATATTCAACTCTTCCATAATAACATTGTTTTTCAACAATTGATTCCGGCTTAATAAACTTGGTATTATTTCCATATTTTGTAAGCAAATAGGTCATCATCCTGTTCCATATCGGAGCCGCTCCGGTTACTCCGGATGAAAGATAGGGATTCATTGGAGTATTGTTATTATTACCCACCCACACGGTAACGAGAAAATCCGGAGTATATCCAATAGTCCAATTATCTTTTTTTTCATCAGTTGTTCCTGTTTTGACAGCAACTTTGTAACCCGGAATTTCAAGAGCTGAATTTGATCCGAAAGCTAATCTTCGGGCAAAATTATCCGACAATATATCTGAAATAATAAAAGCATTGTCACTACTCTGAACTCGAATTCGTTGTGGCTCTAAACTAAACATCTCATTATTATTTTTATCAATCCGCAAAACACTCGCAAGTGACACTTTCTCTCCTCCATTTGCGAATACACCAAAAGAGGTCGCCATATCCGTCATAATAACTTCCCCGCCACCAAGAGTAAGAGATAAACCGAATCTGGACGAGTCTGTCCATGTTGAAATTCCTAATTTTTTAGCAAAATTGATAAAATTATCAACACCTATTGAATTTAATACACGAACGGCGGGAATATTGTATGAATTTGCAAGAGCATACCGAATAGGTACTTTTCCATGAAATCTTCCATCATAGTTTACCGGTCTATATGCTGATGAACCTACAATAGTAAAAACCACAGGAGAATCATCTATTACTGAGGCTGCATTAAAACCTTTTTCCAGTGAAAGAGCATACATTATTGGCTTTATTGATGATCCCGGTTGTCTGAGAGCTGTTGTTACATTGAATGCTCCTGAGGGGGAAGCAAAGTAATCAGATGATCCAACCATAGCTAATATCTCCCCGGTTGCC